>QWCT01000528.1_pt1 | contig 24433 bp, 19 predicted proteins | sample 1972681 | NCBI WGS metagenome assembly QWCT01 (sample SAMN09866701, study PRJNA288562) | Human oral metagenome isolate pre3_saliva, whole genome shotgun sequencing... | isolation source: mouth | host: Homo sapiens | place: USA: California | reverse complement strand
AAAATTCAATCAACAAAAGAATTTTTGATAATAAAACAATGAAATATCAGAGTAAATAACTATATTTGCAGTTGTGCACTTTTGTTTGACAACGTACAGTTTACAAATGTCAAAAGTTTCCACTTGATTTTCGGAGTATATTAGTATGAAAGCATTTTTTTTTAGTTTAATCCTGATGGCTTGCAGTAATTTGCTGATGGCACAACAAGATAAAATATACTTTTACTATGACAAGTACGGATATAAAGATGTTGCCCAAGGGAGATTTATGGATTTATATTCAAAAGAAAAAAGTAGTAAAGTTCCTGTTTTTTCAACAACTATGGTATCAGATAAATACAAAGAAGAAGATTTGGATCTCATATCAATACCCATTTTGGAGTGGAACCACCAATCATATAGGTGTGGAGATAATCTTGAGTCTTTGGTAGCATTTAAGCAAGATTTCTTATTCCAGAAGGTATTTATTGTAACGAAAGAAGGTCATTTAAAGGTTGGGACTTTTGAGATTTTTGATTCTTACAATGAAGAAAACCGAAAGAAAGACAGTATAAATAACGTGAAATATTCGTTGCATGGAAGACCTGTCATGTCAGATAACGAAAAAATGGAAAAGAAAATCTATAAATATTGTTGGGAGAATCCCAACGTTTTCGTTTTTATGATTCGAGGTTTGCATGGCTATTGGGGTGTCATCGATGGAAAACTTGTAAAATTAATCGTGAAAGGTCGTGAAATCATCGGAGAGGTTGGCAGTGAATTTGTTTGTAAAAACTATGGAGAACAATTCATTAATGATGCTATTGTGGATTGTCTTAAGACAGGTTATGGATATGCAGTCTGTCCCGATTGCAAAGTAAATAGCCCCATAAATATTGACATTAAGATTGCGAGTTCGTGTAAAAAGCTATATAAAGAGGAGATAAGATTAAATGAAAATCTTGATGTTACAAAATGATACGATTTAGAAAAGGGTATACCTTTTCCGCATCGACATGATGGTGCAACTTTCTACAATAATAAAGATATTTTACCACTAAAACCATCAGGATACTATAGAGAAGATGTAGTTCCTACTCCTGGAATTAAAGGGGCTGGAGTTCAACGTATCGTTATTGGGAATGGAGGTGAATGGTATTATACGCCCGATCATTATAAAACATTTATTCAGTTTAAACCTTAAAAACATGATTAAAGATACTTGAGTTCGGGATAAGTTTAGCATGAAAAGAGTTCCAACTGCCTTGTTTTTTCCACATACACCGGCAGTGCCTCTGGTTTGTTCTCAAAGAAGCAGTATGCTGTAAGGGCAGAACACAAGTTCATGATAAAGTTGTGTATCGAGCGGTGTCTTGAGTGAACAAGGTTCTTCCGATGGGTTTGTTAAATAAAAGTGCACAACTGCAAATGTTGTTTTTGTTCTATTTTTGATTTTCTTGAGAATCTCTTAGAATAGATATATTAAGTTATTTGGCAACAGAATCACATGTACATACTCATTTACTTCATTTACATATATTAGTGCTTTTAACGTATTATTTTGCAACCCATAATGCTAACATTATTTGAGAAAATAATACTATCCACATTATTATGTATTTATACTTATTATTTTTCCCTATAATATAAGCTAGGCACGTTATTAAAGCCCATATATTGATTAATGCATTTTTATAATAAAATGAACCTGTACATATTCCCAATATCATATAACCCAAGATTATAATCAAGCTAATGATTACTACACATTGATAAAATGTGCTGGAATATATGTCGAATATATTTTTGGAAATAGATGCCATAATCTTAGTGTTGCAAAAAAAACAAGAGAATCCGACGATAGACATGGCAAAGATACAAATTAGATCTGAGAGACTCACTCTTTTTGGGGGATTATTTTCAATCATGGAGCAATTTGACTCCACATTAACTTCGCACTTGTAGCTCTGATACTATCCTCAGAGCGATAAAGGAGTTGACGCAAGAAAACATTTCATACACATCAGATATGAGCAAGATCTACGATTTCAATACGGCTGACACTCTCAATACTTTATTGCTCAATTGTATATTTGCATCTGGCCAACTGAAAGGGGGTGAGATGTATGATGTTGATTTCGACCATCAGTTCATAGAGACAGAGAAGTATGATGCAAAGCCTACATACAAGAAGTTTCTTGGTTATCGCCCTGGCGTGGCGGTTATTGGTGGTTTGGTTCTCTTCCTTTAACGATTTATTGCCGTTATTTCTATTGGTTCATCAGGAAATGTTTAAATGTTTTGAAGTCATTTTGCATTTCAACACTATTCTTTTTTCCTTTCATGAATGTTGCTAAGCGCTGTGGAATTGCAATGTTTGTGGAAAGGATTTCGTCTACTTTCTCCTTGAATTTTGCAGGATGAGCCGTCTCAAAGAATAGTCCTGTTTCGTTCGGTTGCAGTTGTTCTTTCAGCGCCTTGTAGCCACACGCACCATGCGGATCAAGGACATAGGCAGTGTTTTCGTAACATTGGCGCATGGTATTTTGAATTTGACGGTCCGTGTAGGTGGCTCCACTGATATGCTGCTTGATCTTGTCGTAGCTTTCATGATAGAGCGCATAAATGCGTGCAAAGTTTGAAGGATTGCCCACATCCATTGCGTTGGCTATAGTCTGTTTGCTGGGCTGGGGATGATATTGCCCTGTTTTTAGAAAGTTGAAGAATACATCATTGGCATTGTTGGCAGCGATGAAGCTCTTTATCGGTAATCCCATTTTTTGTGCAAATAGGCCTGCGCAGAGATTGCCAAAGTTTCCACTGGGCACCGAAACCACTAAGTTGTTTGCCTTTCCTAACTTTTTGAGTTGGGCATAAGCATAGAAATAGTAGAAAGATTGCGGTAGGAAACGTGCCACATTGATGCTATTTGCCGACGTGAGTTTCAGTTGCGCATTGAGTTCATTGTCCATGAAAGCTTGTTTCACTAATGCCTGGCAATCATCGAAAACCCCATTGACTTCTATTGCAGTGATATTCTGCCCTAACGTTGTAAACTGACTTTCTTGGATGTGGCTCACCTTGTCTTTTGGGTATAGCACATAAACGTGAATGCCCTCAACACCGAGGAATCCGTTTGCAACCGCCGAGCCCGTGTCGCCGCTTGTCGCCACGAGCACATTGATTTGTTGCTGTCCTTTGCGTCGAATAAAATATTGCAGCAGGCGTGCCATAAAGCGTGCGCCAACATCTTTGAAAGCCAAAGTTGGACCATGGAAAAGTTCGAGAGAATAAATATTGTCTTCAACTTCCACTGCTGGTATATCAAAAGAAAATGTTTCTTGGATAATCGTATGGAGGACATCAGCCTCTATATCCTTCCCAAAGAGCGAGTTGGCCACAATAAAAGCTATCTCTTGGAGACTGAGCTGGTCTAACTGTTGGAAAAACTCGGCAGGCAATTTCTGAATTTCTTCTGGCATATATAGGCCGCGGTCGGGGGCTAACCCATGGATAACCGCGTCTTCAAGTGAAGCTTTAGGAGCTGTTTTATTTGTGCTGTAATATTTCATTGTCATTGAATTTTCATAAACGTTTCCATGAATTGTTGTAGAGAAAGCATTCCATAACCTCCCTCACGACAACTCACTTCGTCGTAGGTAGACACGTTGTCGGGTAGGATGTTCGGATGCCAGATGACGAAAGGAACAGGCTCTTTCACATGCGTTCGAATCTCAACAGGAGTAGGGTGGTCGGGAAGAAGGGCGATGCACACGGGCTCTTGCCAATTACTTATCGTCTCATATAATGGCTTGACGACTCTTGTATCAAGATTTTCGATAGTTTTCAACTTCAAGTCTAAGTCACCATCATGTCCAGCTTCGTCGCTGGCTTCGATGTGAAGATAAACAAAGTCTTGTTTTTCCAAAGCTTCGATGGCTGCCTTAACCTTTCCTTCGTAGTTAGTGTCTGCCAATCCAGTGGCTCCGTTGACCTTGATAACATCAAGCCCAGCATAATGGCCTATGCCGCGAATTAAATCGACAGCCGAGATGACGCTACCGCTTTTTATTTCGGGATAAAGTTGCATTAGGGTAGACATTGATGGTCTGTAACCGCCACTCCATGGCCAAATGCTGTTGGCTTTGGCTTTTCTGTGGAGGTTGAAAGGATGATTTGCAAGCAGCGTTTGGCTTTTAACGATTAACTCATTAAGAAGATTAGCCGTTGCTTGTGGGCTCATTCTGTGGTTATCTTTCATGTGATACCCTTCTTCAGGTTGCACAAGAAGGGACTTCCATTCTTCGTTAGGATGATCGTGAGGAGGCGCACATGTAATATGTTTGTTTCCGCCTTTAATCACCAATAAGTGTCGATATTGTATACCAGTGATAAATTTTATCTGTTCGTTTCCTAACTTATCGTTTAAGAATTGAATGAGCATGTCGCCCTCTTCGGTAGTTAAATGTCCTCCGTGATGATTCTTAATGCAATCGTCTTCTATCTCAATAATATTACATCTTAGTGCCAAATCATCAGGTTGCATGTCGTATTCAATCGATGCAGCCTCTAAAGGCCCACGTCCTTCGTAGACTTTATTCAAATCATAACCAAGGATGGCTGTGTTAGCAACTTCTGAGCCGGGAAGGAATCCTTCGGGGATAGTGTTGAGCATTCCCGACCTTCCTTGTTTAGCCAATAAATCCATATAGGGAGTATTGGCATATTGAAGCAGCGTTTTATCTCCTAATCTCTTTACGGGATGATCGGCCATGCCGTCACCTAAAATGATGATATGTTTCATATAAAATCAGATGTTTGCCACTGACATTATATTGGCAAAGACACCTGCTGCAGTAACGCTTGCGCCGGCTCCATAGCCTTGTATCAACATAGGATACTCCTTATAACGTTCAGTTGTCAATAAAACAATGTTGTTGCTCCCTTCAAGATTATAGAAAGGATGATTTCGGTCGATTGCTTTTAAGCCTACGTTTACATGATGACCATCAAGTGTTGCCACGAAGCGCCAACGCTTGTTCGTCTTCTCTAATGCCTGTCGTTTGCGTTCAAAGTCTGCGTCTAAATGGGGTAATCGCTCCCAAAACTCTTCAACACCACCTTCGAAATAGTCTTGGGGAACAAATAAATGTTTCTCTACATCGCTTTGTTCTATCTGATAACCAGCCTCACGGGCCAGGATAACTAATTTACGCACAACATCCGTTCCGCTAAGATCAATGCGGGGATCTGGCTCGCTATATCCTTCTTCTTTGGCCCTTTTCACAGCTTCAGAGAAGGGAACTTCAGCACTGATTTCATTGAAAATAAAGTTAAGCGTACCACTTAATACGGCTTCAATCTTCAATATCTTGTCTCCTGAATTGCGTAGATCGTTAATGGTTCCAATGATTGGTAGTCCTGCACCAACATTGGTTTCAAATCTGAACTTGACACCACGATGGAGTGCAGTCTTCTTCAGTTGTATATATTTCTCATATGGGCCACTGGCTGCAATCTTATTCGCAGCTATGACACTGATGTTATGGTTGAGAAAGCTTTGATATAATGCAGCGATTTCTTTGCTTGCCGTACAATCAACAAATACGCTGTTGAAGATATTCATCTCGATGATTTGGTCGCGCAATTTCTCTGGAGTACTGGGCTCTGAACTTTTTAATGCTTCACGATAGTCTGAAAGATTGAGACCATCGCGGTTAAAGATTGCATTCTTCGAACTTGCGATTCCAACAACATTAAGTTTTAGTTGGTTGCGCTCTTTTAGTTCATGATATTGCTTGCGAATTTGTTCTATCAGCCTACCTCCAACGGTTCCTATACCACAAATGAATAGGTTGAGCACCTTATATTCAGAAAGGAAGAAGGAATCATGAAGCACATTGAGTGATTTTCTGAGTGAATCACTCTTGACAACAAAGGAGATATTGGTCTCACTTGCACCCTGTGCACAAGCAATTACGCTAATACCACTGCGCCCTAATGTACCAAAAAGTTTACCTGAAATACCTGCGGCGTGCTTCATTTTCTCACCAACAATCGCAACCGTTGCTAATCCTTTCTTTGCATGCATGGGGAACATTGCACCATCTTCTATCTCTGATGAGAACTCTTCGTTAAGCACTTTGACAGCTTCATCGGCATCTTCTTCTCTCACACCAATACTCGTTGAGTTCTCTGAAGAAGCTTGAGAAACCATAAAAACGCTAATGCCTTCGTTGGCAAGGGCTGTGAAGATACGTCGGTTAACACCAATAACGCCGACCATAGAAAGGCCTGTTACTGTAATCAGTGCAGTTCCGTTGATAGAACTTATACCTTTAATGAGTTTGTTGTGGTCCTCAATTTTATTCTTGATAATCGTGCCAGGCAGACTTGGATTGAATGTGTTTTTAACCCTGATGGGAATGTTCTTAACACATACAGGATAGATTGTTGGGGGATAAACAACCTTTGCTCCGAAGTTACAAAGCTCCATTGCCTCAATGTAACTAAGTTCGTTTATCGTATAAGCAGACTTGATAACGCGTGGATCTGCTGTCATAAAGCCATCTACATCGGTCCATATTTCAAGGACTTCTGCATTAAGTGCGGCTGCTAAAATGGCTGCAGTGTAGTCACTTCCGCCACGGCCAAGGTTGGTAATTTCATCCGTTTCTCGATCTCTACTGATAAAACCAGGAACGAGAGAAATGCGTGGAAGGTCTGCGAAGGTATTGCAAACAAGTTGATTTGTCAATTCACTATCGAGCGTGTTCTTGTGATTTATCCTTTCTGTTTTTATGAAATTGCGGCTGTCAAACCATTTAGCGCCACGGATTAATGTGGCTACGATGACGCTTGAAAGTTGTTCTCCATAACTCACAATGGCATTTTCTGTTTTCTCGCTAAGGTCATGAATGAGATAAACCCCAAAATAAATACTTCGTAATTGGTCAAATAAGGCGTCTACTTTATTAAATAATGTAATACGCTTTTTGGCATCCGTGATGATGGTATCAATCATCTTGTGGTGACGCTCTACCATCAGATTAAACTCTGTCTTCCATTGTTCATCGTGTTGAAGTGCTAATTTTGCTGTGGCAATCAATTTGTCTGTAATGCCTCCAAGGGCACTAACAACGACGATGATACTGTCTTTTTTAGCCTCGTTTTCTACAATCTCTTTTAAGCTGAGGATGCTTTTTACAGAACCAACAGATGTTCCGCCGAATTTTAATACTTTCATTTTGTTGACAATTTTGGATTTAACCATCCACTCGACAATAGTGGCTTATCACAATAGATGAATTAAATGGTGAGATTTATAGCGTATCCCATTCTCTTCTTTCCACACGACAACAGAGGTAAATGAAAACAAAATGCGATATAAAACTTACGATTTAATCGAATCTGTAGGCAAAAATACGAAGATTTATTATCTTGACCAACAAAATAGAACATATTTTTCTGTTTATCAATTAAATTGGGTATCTTTGCGAATATGATACAAGAATTCCAAATACGTGTAACGCCTCAGGAGGCTTTTACAGAAGAAAGTATTAAAAGATACATTGCAACAGAGAAAGGACTTGACGTTAGAACGCTAAATCAAGTGAGGGTGCTTAAGCGTAGTATTGATGCTCGTCAACGACAGATTTACGTTAATTTAAGCGTTAGAGTCTATATAAACGAATTCCCACAAGACGAACAATTCATCCGAACAGAATACCCAAATGTGGAAAATGGTAAAGAGGTTGTCGTCGTAGGAGAAGGACCTGGTGGACTCTTTGCTGCACTACGGTTAATAGAGAAAGGTGTATGCCCCATTGTAATTGAGCGTGGACGCAATGTGCGTGAACGCAAAAAAGATCTTGCTTTGATAAAAAAGACTCAGCAAGTAGATGAATTAAGCAATTATAGTTTTGGCGAAGGAGGTGCCGGAGCTTATAGCGATGGTAAATTATATACGCGAAGTAAGAAACGTGGTAATGTCGAAAAGATTCTAAATGTATTTTGCCAGCATGGCGCATCTCCCTCTATTTTGGCTGATGCTCACCCACATATAGGAACTGATAAGCTTCCAAGGGTTATCGAAAATATGCGTAATACGATTATCAACTGTGGGGGAGAGGTTCACTTCTTGACAAAGATGACGGAGTTACTCATAAGGGGAAATCAGGTCATAGGAGTCAAAGCTGTAGATTTGTCGACACAAAAAGAGTTGGAGTTCCATGGGCCTGTAATCCTCGCAACGGGTCATAGTGCCCGAGATGTTTATCGATATTTGAATGCAACAAAAGTTGAACTTGAGGCTAAAGGTATTGCTGTTGGTGTACGATTAGAGCATCCCAGTGAACTCATTGATAAGATACAATATCACAATAAGAATGGAAGAGAAAAGTATCTTCCTGCTGCAGAATATTCTTTTGTGACTCAAGTGGATGGGCGAGGAGTATATAGTTTCTGTATGTGTCCGGGTGGATTTGTTATACCGGCAGCAACAGATAAAGAGCAAATTGTAGTCAATGGAATGAGTCCAAGTAATCGAGGGACGGCATGGAGCAATAGTGGAATGGTTGTGGAAGTACGCCCTGAAGATTGTGTTCAAATGTCAACAGACAAACAAGATGACTTGTTGAGCGTTATGAGGTTTCAAGAACAATTGGAGAAAACCTGTTGGATGCAGGGGAATATGAAGCAAACTGCGCCTGCACAACGTATGGATGATTTCGTCAACAATCGTTTAAGTTACGATTTACCCCGTAGCTCTTATGCCCCAGGCTTAATTAGTAGTCCTCTTCATTTCTGGCTTCCTGACTTTATAAGTAAGCGATTGCAGGCTGCATTTAAGGTCTTTGGGAGAAATGCTCACGGCTTTCTCACAAATGAAGCAGTGATGATTGCTGCAGAAACCAGAACCTCCAGCCCTATAAGAATCATTAGAAACCGTGATACTTTGCAGCATATTCGTTTGCAAGGACTTTTCCCTTGTGGCGAAGGTGCAGGTTATGCTGGCGGTATAGTGTCTGCTGGTATTGATGGAGAGCGTTGTGCTGAGATGGCAGCCTCGTATGTGGAAAGCCTTAATGTGTAGCTTTCCACCATTCAGATTGCTGCTTTGTGTCATATACTGTGGAATTCCTTGTTGGATCACTGATAGTTATTCCACAGCATTTATTTATCTTAAAAGTGTTTTCTGAATTAGTAGTGTCACCATGTCGATAGTAGTTTTTATATATCGTATATATATAAGGTGTACATGCTTTATAGGGAACTAAAGCTTGTAGTGCCTGATTAAAAGTGACACTTAGAGGTGGAAGAACTCCTAATTCATCAATGTATGAGCTTAAATCGAAGAATACATGACTATCATATCCATCAAGGAATTGCAGATTGTTTAGCCTACTATTGTTGAAAGTATAACTCTGATTGATTGATTTCATGACAGAAGCCATCTCTTCGATATACTTTCCACATCGAATGGCAGAAAGCTCTCCATAGGGGTATTTGTAGTTTATGTAGAATTGATAGAAGCCATCTACCCATTTCTCATAGTCTGTTTGACCTAAGATATAGCTAAAAACTTTGTCATAAGGAATACCTTCTGCCATAACTTCACTCGTTGAAGCGACCAGCATTTCGGTTACATCCTTTAAGGCGTATGCCGTTTCTACATTTGCCATATAGCAGTCATCGAAGCAGATAAAGCTCACCTTCTTCATCTGAGATTGTGCAATTGCATTGCAAAGATCGCTAATATTATATTGCATATCAATATCACTTCCACCAAAAGCTCTACTCATAGCCTTAGGCATAGTGCTGTCGCTACCTCGTGGAGTCCAGCCACTCCCATGACAACCAATAAGTAAACTATATTTACCTGTATTGCTATACGAAACAACCTGGTTGAACAAATTTCTTAAATTAGATTCTGAAACACTCACAAAACCTGCATTTCGCTTCAGGGTGTCAAGCTCACAACGTTGGCGAGTTGTGTTATACTTCATGCGGAAAATAACACTACGGGTTTGATTTTCTGCGACAAAGACGATAATATCTGTTTGTTTTACCCCCTTGTTCTGGTCTATGTTCTGACGCATTGCAGCGATATTCTTATCGAAATATGCTTTAAGATTATTCTCGGAAGTATTTTTTGTGCCCGTCCATGGCATATAAACAAAGAGTGTTTGGTTTGTATTCTCATACGCATCAATGATAGGAATTTCATCATGGCAGGACGAAAATAGTAATATAAAGAATGCAACTAAAGGGAGATTCTTTAAAAAATGGGTTGTTGAATCACACAAAAAGTTAGTTGTTATTTTGCGATTCTCTTCACAATTAGCCTTCACAAAGAAGCCAATTATATGTTGTAAATATGAAACTCTCTTTCTAAACATATTATCTTGTTATCCTATTACTTGAAACAAATGAGTAAAAAATAACCCCATTCTCCCTCTGTTTATGTAAAAGGAAGAATGAGGTTACTTTGTGTTTATTTCTTCTTCAGTTCTTCAATTGTCTGCTTCAATGCTGCAATCTTCTCTACCGAGTCACTCTCTTTCTTACGTTCGCGAGCGACAACAGCCTCTGGTGCGTGTGCAACGAAGTTCTCGTTACCAAGCTTTTTGCGGATACCCATGAGGAAACCTTCCAAATGTTGCAGTTCTTTTTCAGCCTTTTCAATCTCTGCTGCAACATCTATCAAATCACCAAGTGGCACTGCATATTCGTTGGTTCCCACCATAAAGTTGCTTGAGTCTGTACTCTTTTCAGCAACAACCTCAATAGATTTGAGATTAGCCATCTTCAAAATAATGCTATTATAAGCACTCATTTTGTTCTCACCTATAGCCTGTAACACCAGCAACTCTTTGGGAGCGATGTTCTTTTGATTGCGAACAGTACGTATGTTTCCAACAATTTGTTTAACAACCTCAATATCGTTGATGATTCTTTCATCATTACTTTTCGGCGTCTCTAATTGCAGAGTTGCACGCATAATGCTCTCACCTTGCTTTCTATCTGTGATATGTTGCCAAAGCTCTTCTGTGATAAATGGCATAAATGGGTGAAGCATCTTGAGTAGATTATCAAAGAATCCTATCGTTGCCTCATAGGTCTTATGATCTATAGGCTGTGCTTCGCCATTGAGATATGTTGGCTTTATCATTTCAAGATACCAGCTTGAGAACTCATCCCAGAATAGTTTATACACGGTCATCAGGGCTTCTGAGATACGATATTGTTTGAATTGTTCCTGTAGTTCAACGTTTACCTGCTTCAGTTTTGCATCAAACCATTCTACTGCAAGCGCGTTACATCCAGGTTGTTCGATATCTGCAGTCTTCCAACCTTTTACTAATCTAAAGGCATTCCATATCTTATTGTTGAAGTTACGACCTTGTTCGCACAATGTTTCATCAAACAAAATGTCGTTTCCTGCAGGTGCACTTAGCATCATACCCATGCGTACTCCGTCCGCGCCATACTTCTCAATGAGCAGCAATGGGTCTGGAGAGTTGCCCAAACTCTTACTCATCTTGCGGCCCAACTTATCGCGAACAATACCTGTAAAGTATACATGTTTGAATGGATAGGTCTTTCTATACTCATAGCCGGCCATGATCATGCGAGCTACCCAGAAGAAGATGATGTCAGGACCAGTAACAAGATCTGAAGTGGGGTAATAGTAATCAATTTCCTTGTTGTTGGGGTTGTTGATACCATCAAACACAGAAATAGGCCATAGCCACGAAGAAAACCAAGTGTCAAGACAATCACTTTCTTGCTCCAAGTCTTTGAGTTCAAGGTTACAATTCTTTGCTTTTGCTTTTTCCAATGCAGCTTCTTCTGTTTCTGCAACGACACAATCGCGCTTACCATCAGCATTCATAAAGTAGTAGGCTGGTATGCGGTGACCCCACCATAACTGTCGAGATATACACCAATCCTTAATGTTTTCAAGCCAGTGGCGATAGGTGTTCTTATATTTTTTAGGGTAGAACTCAATCTCATCGGACATCACAGGAGGAAGTGCCAAGTCTGCAAAATGTTGCATCTTCAAGAACCATTGCGTTGAAAGTTTAGGCTCAATAGGAACGTTTGTACGTTCAGAGAAGCCAACTTTGTTGTCATAGTCCTCTATCTTTTCCATCAAACCAGCAGCTTCTAAATCTTTAGCAATCTGCTTGCGCACGTCCATTCGGTCTTGACCTACATAGAGACCTGCTGCTTCACTGATAGTACCATTATCGTTAAAGATGTCAATCGTCTCCAAACTATGTTTCAAACCAAGTGCATGGTCATTGATATCGTGGGCAGGAGTAACCTTCAAACAACCTGTACCAAATTGGATATCAACATACGTATCTTCTATAACTGGAATCTCACGGCCAACGAGTGGCACGATGACATGTTTGCCTTTGAGCCATGTGTTCTTTACATCTTCAGGATTGATACACATTGCTGTGTCACCCATGATTGTTTCAGGACGAGTTGTTGCCACTACAGCATAGTAGCCTTTCTCATCTTTATGCATTACGTTTTCTTCGTCTACCTGCTTGCAATCGGTTTCAACAACACGATATTTCAAGTAATAGAGCTTTGAGTGCTCATCTTTATAGATTACTTCTTCATCAGAAAGTGCTGTCTGAGCTTGTGGATCCCAGTTCACCATTCGAACGCCACGATAAATCAATCCCTTATCATAAAGGTCACAAAAGACCTTAATGACGCTCTTGCTTCGAGTCTCATCCATGGTGAAAGATGTGCGGTCCCAGTCACAAGAACAACCTAATTTGCGAAGTTGTTTCAGTATAATTCCGCCATGTTCGTGTGTCCAATCCCAAGCATGTTCAAGGAACTTCTCACGACTAAGATCAGTTTTTTTGATTCCTTTTTCAGCCAATTTGCCAACTACTTTCGCTTCGGTGGCAATGCTGGCATGGTCAGTTCCTGGCACCCAACAAGCGTTTTTACCTTCCATTCGGGCACGTCTTACAAGGATATCCTGAATCGTATTGTTCAGCATATGACCCATATGAAGTACTCCTGTTACGTTTGGTGGAGGAATAACTACAGTATATGGTTCACGTCCATCAGGCTTACTGCTGAACAATTTATTATTGAGCCAATACTCATACCATTTTGACTCCACTGCCTGTGGGTCATACTTACTTGCAAGTTCCATTATTTTTAATCTTTTGTTTACTTTATATTAAACGTTGCAAAATTACAAATAATATTCGAAATTTCACTATCTTATAAGGTGGAATATAGTTTATGGATAAAAATCCTCACCAGATAAGCTATATGATTGATATATTGTTGTATTGTAATTTGCCTCATTTTGCATGGTAATCTCTATTAGATTGTGTGGTCAAATAAAGCTCTTTCTGGTTCGATTTCAAGCATTTCGTTTTTGAATTTATAGGATATTGTTTAATGTGGTGATTATAAATGTGTTATGAAGATACATCAAATAAAATATTTATCTTATTAATACCTCAAATAATCATGTTGTTCTGTGGTCTGTTTATGGTTTATTTGTTGTTGAAAAAATATCTTTTTATATCAGAATGCTTTTCAAATAAGAAAATAAAACAAAGGTAAGATGATTGATTTTCCCTTCAACTTTTGTTTCGTTTAAGTATTGCAGAGTTCTTTAATCATAAGCCAAAGAAACAGCTTTAATGAAGCGTAGGCCAAAGAAAAAGAGGATGAACGAATGTAGTCGCGCATCCTCTTGCTTATAAACGTATTCAAAAAGTTTGCTTAGTAACTTCTCGCAATGATAACACGATGTTTAGATGGCTTACCTGAAACCATGTCAATACCTTCTGTTTGCTCATAATCAAAAGGCACACAGCGGATGGTTGCTTGTGTATCTTCTTTGATTTTGGCTTCAGTTTCAGCTGTGCCATCCCAATGACAAAGGAAGAAACCACCATCTTTCACACGTTCCTTAAACTCGTCATAATTGTCACATTCGAAGATATGTGCATCGCGATAAGCGCGTGCTTTCTCAAATAAGTTGCGCTGAATACCGTCAAGTAGCGTTTGAACTCGCTCGACAATACCATCGAAACTAACGTTCTCTTTCTCCAAAGTATCACGTCGCATAATCTCTATTGTGTTGTTTTCGAGGTCACGACCACCTATGACTAAGCGCACAGGTACACCTTTTAATTCATAGTCAGCGAACTTAAATCCTGGCCGCTTATTATCCGAATCATCGAATTTAACGCTAATACCTAACTCCTGCATCTTCGTGATAACAGGTTGCAATTTGTCGCTAATGGCTTTACGTTGTTCGTCACCTTTATATATAGGAACAATAACAACTTGGATAGGAGCAAGCTTTGGTGGAAGCACAAGTCCATTGTCGTCACTGTGTACCATGATAAGCGCACCCATCAAACGTGTGCTGACTCCCCATGAAGTTGCCCATACATAATCAGGCTTGTTCTCTTTGTTGAGGAACTGAACGTCAAAGCTTTTGGCAAAGTTCTGGCCCAAGAAGTGACTTGTTCCACTTTGTAATGCCTTACCATCTTGCATCATTGCCTCAATAGTATAGGTGTCAAGTGCGCCTGCAAATCGTTCAGTTTCGCTCTTAACGCCTTGCAAAACAGGTACAGCCATCCATTTTTCTGCAAAGTCGGCATATACCTTTAACATCGTTTGTGCTTCTTGTTCAGCTTCCTCTTTCGTTGCATGTGCAGTGTGACCTTCCTGCCAAAGGAATTCAGAAGTACGCAAGAAAGGACGTGTACGCATTTCCCATCGCATCACGTTACACCATTGGTTGCACATGATAGGGAGGTCTCTCCAAGAATGAATCCATCCTCTATAGGTGTTCCATATTATTGTTTCAGAAGTTGGACGGATAATTAACTCTTCATCAAGTTTGGCTGCTGGGTCTACAACAACACTGTTTCCGTCTTCACTTGCTTTAAGACGATAGTGGGTAACTACGGCGCATTCTTTTGCAAATCCCTTTACATGCTCGGCCTCTTTACTAAGGAAACTCTTTGGAATAAGCATTGGGAAATAAGCATTTTGCACCCCCGTCTTCTTAAATTCTTTATCAAGTTCTGCCTGCATCTTTTCCCAAATAGCATAGCCATAGGGTTTAATGACCATACAACCACGTACAGGAGACTGCTCTGCTAAATCTGTTTTAACTACCAAATCATTATACCATTGGCTGTAGTTTTCAGCCCTTTTGGTAAGTTGCTTTAGTTCTTTTGCCATTATATAGATATTTTATTATTTGTCGTTTTATTCCCCAATGTTTAGGGAATCCCCTATATTCAAATAGGTTTTTCCTTTTTCTTATGTTGTGAGAAACGTGTTATTTTGTGGCAAAATTACAAAAAATAAATGGTAATCTGCATATAATGATGGAAAAACGACTATCTTTGCAGAGAAATAATAAACGTATTTAAGAATAAAAATTATGAAGAATTTGAAAATGGCAACGATGGGATTGTGTGTCCTTTCAGTATGTAGTTGCGCAACAAAACAGGGTACAGGTACGTTGATTGGCGCTGGTGGTGGCAGCGTTTTAGGTGCAATCGTTGGTAGAATAGCAGGTAACACGGCTGTAGGCGCAGCCATTGGTGGTGCTGTAGGCGCAGGTGCAGGTGCACTGATTGGTCGTCATATGGATAAAGTTGCAGCTCAAGCAGCTCAGATTCGCAATGCAAAGGTTGAAGAAGTAACAGATGCCAATGGTTTGAAAGCAGTAAAAGTTACCTTTGATAGTGGTATTCTTTTTGCTACAAATCAAGCAACTTTGACAGCATCTTCTAAGAATGATTTAGCTAAATTCTCTAAGGTCTTGAAAGATAATTCTGATTGTCATGTTGATATCTATGGTCATACAGACAATACAGGCAATGATGCAATCAATATTCCATTGAGTAATCGTCGTGCAGAGAGTGTTGTAAACTATCTTAAATCTTGTGGCGTTTCGAGCTCACAATTCCAGAATGTTGTTGGAAAGGGTAGTTCAGAACCCGTTGCCGACAATTCAACAGCAGCCGGACGCAAGCAGAATCGTCGTGTGGAAGTATATCTATATGCTTCTCCCGCAATGGTTAACGCAGCAAAGTCAGGTACTCTTTCAGAGTAATTAAAAATAAACAAATTAAATTATGGGAGTGCACTGTGTAGGCAGTGTGCCCCCTTTTGCATTAATGAAAACCATAGTTTGGAAAGTTATCAGATGGGCTTTTGTGCTCTTCTTTGCTTCATCCGTCTTTGCGGTTGTACTCCTTCGGTTTGTGCCTGTATATTTTACACCGCTGATGTTTATTCGTTGTTTTCAACAGTTAGGCGCTGGTGAGAGTGTAACACTACATCATCATTGGATACCTTTGGATGAGATATCTCCTCATTTGCCTGTGGCGGTGATGGCGAGTGAAGATCAACGTTTCCTTTTGCATCATGGTTTTGATTATGATGCAATAGAAAAGGCAGCCAAACGGAATCTAAAAGGCGGAAAACGTAAGCTCGGAGCAAGCACCATAAGTCAGCAAACGGCAAAGAATGTATTTCTTTGGCCCGGGAGGTCTTGGACGAGAAAAGGTTTTGAAGTTTATTTCACGGCATTGATAGAACTGCTTTGGAGTAAGCAGAGAATAATGGAAGTGTATTTGAATTCCATTGAAATGGGAAATGGAATCTACGGCGCTGATGCTGTTGCTGAATATAATTTCGGGAAACAAGCTATCGACCTTTCACGTTCTGATTGCGCTACAATTGCGGCCACGTTACCTAATCCTCGTGAGCTAAGTAGTAAGCATCCAGGACCTTATGTCATGCGACGTCGGAGACAAATTTTAGCCAATATGCGTTACATTCCGAGTTTTCCGAAGCCCGGAGAAGATTATGATCCACACACTGCTTCAGGCGGAGTATATGCCCATTGATTATTATGAATTTAGAGTTAAATGATGGACAGCGTGCTGCTGTGGAATATTGCGACGGACCTCAGCTGGTGATTGCCGGTGCAGGTTCGGGCAAAACGCGTGTACTTACGTATAAGATTGCCTATTTGATAGACGAAAAGCAGTATGAGCCTTGGAGTATTCTTGCGCTTACGTTCACAAATAAGGCCGCCAATGAAATGCGCAACCGTATCGCGAGAGTCGTGGGCCAAGATCGCACGCGCTACCTCTATATGGGAACATTCCACAGCATTTTCTCAAGAATTCTTCGTGTCGAAGCAGAGAAATTGGGCTATTCGAAGCAATTTACTATATATGATGAGTCAGACAGCCGGTCATTGTTGAAAAGTATCATCAAAGAAATGCAGCTTGATGATAAGGTTTATAAGCCGGCCAGTGTACATGCAAAGATTAGCATGGCAAAGAATCATCTTATCCTGCCGAATGCCTATGCAGTGGACCAGGCTGCTTTGAAACGAGACGAACAAAGCCGCCAAGGGCAAATTTATCAAATCTACCAGACTTATCAACAGCGTTTGCAGACAGCCAACGCAATGGACTTCGACGATTTGTTGGTTCTCACATGGTGCCTCTTTAAGGAGCATGATGATATTCGAATCAAGTATGCGGAGCGATTTAAGTATGTGTTGGTTGATGAGTATCAAGATACAAACTACGTGCAGCAATGTATTGTTTTGCAGCTGACGCAAGAGCATCATCATGTGTGTGCGGTAGGAGATGACGCACAGAGTATTTATGGCTTTCGGGGCGCAAATATTGATAACATTCTTGATTTTCAGAAGATCTACCCCGAGACAAAGCTCTTCAAACTCGAACAAAACTATCGCTCGACGCAGAATATTGTACAAGCGGCCAACAGTTTGATTCTCCACAACAAGCGACAAATACACAAAGACGTTTACAGCCGAAATGCCAAGGGCGAAAAGCTGGTGCTACGTCCGGTCTATAGTGATAAGGAGGAGGCTGCTGTCGTTTGCCGATATATCAAACAATTGCAGCAGAAAGAACACTTCAATTACAGCGATTTTGCCATTTTGTATCGTACCAATTCGCAGAGTAGAATCTTTGAGGAAGAGATGCTGCGGCAGACTATCCCATATCGCATTTTTGGAGGAATGAGCTTCTATCAACGCAAAGAAATTAAGGATGTTTTGGCTTATTTCCGCGTTGTCGTAAACCCTGAAGACGAGGAGGCCATTCGCCGAATCATCAATTATCCCACACGCGGAATTGGCGCTTCGACGATTGAGAAGATTATCGCCTGTGCCCATTTAAATCATGAAAGCTTCTGGGCAATTATCAATTCGCCCGTCAAATTTGGTCTGAAAGTTAATAATGGAACCCTAAATAAGCTCCGTTCTTTCACCGAACTGATGTCTTCGTTCATCGCAAAGGTCGACACAATGGATGCCTATCAGTTGGGCGTCAAAATCATTCAAGAAAGTGAAATTAATAAAGATATTTTCTCCTCAACCGACCCCGAGGCTATTTCGCGCCAGGAGAATATTGAGGAATTTGTGAATGGTTTACAAGATTTTGTTGAAAGTCGATGCGAAGAAGGGCGTGAAGAATATTCGAAACTGACGGATTTCCTCCAAGAAGTTTCGTTGCTGACCGATGTCGAAAGCGACGATGACAAAGAGGGCGAAAAAGTGAGCTTAATGACCATTCACGCAGCAAAAGGCTTGGAGTTTCCGACGGTTTTCATCGTCGGAATGGAAGAAAATATCTTTCCCAGTCCTATGTCGTCAAGCAGCGCGCGCGAATTGGAAGAAGAGCGAAGATTGTTGTATGTTGCAATCACGCGTGCAGAGCAATACTGCTTTCTGACCTGTGCTAAAAACAGATGGCGGTTCGGAAAATTGGAGTTCGGCACACCAAGTCGTTTCCTCAACGAGATTGACCCCGCTTTTATGGAGATTTTTAGTGACGATTTCGTTTCAGAGCGACCTTCGCGACCTGTTTCTCCGAAGCCTGCTTTCACGGCTGCATCGATTCGTCCGGCGAAATTGAGACCAGTCAAAATTCCGCCTGTCGCCCCAAAGAACCATGCAGACCAACCCACATCGCAAACAATTTCTACGGCCGACGGACTGAAAATAGGCAGTGTCATCGAGCACCAGCGGTTTGGAATCGGAACGGTGGTGAATATTGAAGGGATGGGAGAGAATCAGAAGGCAACTGTCAACTTTAAGAATACGGGGCAGAAGGTTCTTTTGTTAAAGTTCGCCCGATATAGCATTATAGAGTAGGCGATAACCACAAAAAAGGCAATATGTGATGTTTGGCGCATTCATATTGCCTTTTTTGTGCATTTTTTGGCTGTTGGCCGTTGTCAACGTGCAGCGCCGACCTCTGTTCTGCTTTTTGCCAACAGCTTTTAATCAGTCCTTAAACAAATTCTATAATTTCGTTTAAGGTTTTTCTCTGCTTTTCTTTTCCGACACAATCTTGTGCCGCATATCCCATCGGAACAATGGCCACGGCTTCATATCCGGGTTGGCCGAAAAGCGCATTGAGCCGTTGAGGATCAAAATTACAAACCCAACAAGTCCCAATTCCACATTCGGCTGCGCTCAAACAAAGATGTTCTATCGCAATGGCAAGGTCAATATCTCCGTGTGGCTTGTCATCAAACGCACGAACCCAATTATTTGTCGTATCCTTCATGCAAATGACATAAAGTGGAGCCGAACGAAACCATTGTCTGTCGTAACATTGCACAAGTTTCTCTTTTGCTGATTCAGAACCGACGACAATAAACTTCCAAGGCTGTCGATTTACTGCCGATGGAGCCATTCTTACACACTCCATGATATGTTCTAATGTTTGCTCATCAATTTTCTGCGCGCTGAATTTGCGGGTGGAAAACCGCTTCTTACAAAGTTCTAAAAAATCCATAAGTTTATGTTTTGTCCGCGTCAAAGATAACAAAATTTATTGATTTTGATAATGATTCCAAAGTTTTTATGTAAGTTTGCAATGAATTATGAGTATTAAAACATTAAGATTATGATTAAAATTTATGGAATGAAGTCCTGCCCCGATTGTACGTTTGTAGACGAGCAGGTGAAGGGCAATGGCCGTTACGAAGTGATAGATATTGGTGAGCATGTGAGGAACTTAAAAGCTTTTTTGGCATTGCGAGACAACAATCCGGTGTTCGACGACGCTAAAAAACATGGTTATGCAGGCATTCCGTGCTTCGTCTTAGAAGACGGACGTGTGACGCTCTCACCGGAAGAAGCTGGCTTGAAATCTCGTCAGGATGAGGCGCCAAGCTGCAGCATTGACGGAAAGGGTTGTTAGTTTTAAGCGAAAAACTTCTTTTCGCTTTTATTATTTTATCGGTTTTTCATGAAAAACTGCTCGGTAACGGGTGTAAATTTTCAGTTTTTCATGAAAAACTGCTCAGGAACGGGGTACAATCATCAGATTTTGTGAAAAACAGCTTGGGAACAGGTGTAAATTATCAGAATTCGTGAAAAACTGCTCGGGAACGGGTGTAAATTATCAGATTTTGTGAAAAACTGCTCGGGGACGGGGTACAATTATCAGATTTCATGAAAAACTGCTCGGCAACGGGTGTAAATTATAAGATTTCATGAAAAACTGCTCGGGGACGGGGTACAATTATCTGATTTCATGAAAAATTGCTCGGGGACGAGTGTAAATCATCTGATTTCGTGAAAAACTGCTCGGGGACGGGGTACAATTATCAGATTTTGATGAAAAATGTTCATACACCCGGGGTAGATGAGCAGAAATTGCGTAATTCTGATAAAACACCCGGGGTAGATGAGCAGAAATTGCCGATTTTTGATAAAACACCCGGGGTAGATGAACTGAAATTGCATGATTTTGATAAAACACCCGGGGTAGATAAGCAGAAATCGCGTGATTCTGATAAAACACCCGGGGACAATCGTTGGAAATTGCGTGATTCTGACAAAACACCCGGGGTAGATGAACGAAAATTGCGTGATTCTGATAAAACACCCGGGGATATGGCCAGTTTTTTAATGAGAATTGAATAAAAAACTCGGTTTTTCGTCAAAATAGGGCTTCAAACAGAAGTTTGGCAGTGGTTTCTGTTCAGTTTTTGGTTTGTTTTTGAATATAAGAAAAGTCCCCTTTCCAAAACAGACTATTATTGTGATTGGAAAAGAGACTTTTAGTTCAGTTTATTTCGTGCGCCTGAGGTTTGTCTATCGGCGACCGAACCGCAGGCTTATTGAGTTACGCTCTACTGCTGTTTACGCCCAGAATGAGCGCTTTTTTTGCAGACATTCTAACTCAAAATGAAATTGAGGAGGAACAAGACGGATAAAATCAACAGCGTGGGATTAAGCACCTTGTATTGTTGGGTGCATAACTTGAGGATAACATAACTTAGGATGCCCATGTAGATTCCATCCGCAATAGAATAACAAAGCACCATCGTAATCATGGTGATAAACGCGGGGAAAGCTTCACTTACTTCTGTCAGTTCGAGTTGTTTCACGCTGTCGAGCATGAGCACGCCGACAAGGACCAACGCGCCGCTTGTCGCTGCGCTGGGAATCAACATGAATAGGGGAGAAAGGAAGAGCGAAATGATGAACAGCAGTCCAACGACAGCAGAAGTCAGTCCACTTCGTCCGCCTTCGGCAATTCCTGACGCGCTCTCTACGTAGGTAGTCAGTGTGCTTGACCCGAGGAATGCTCCGCATGTGGTTCCGATGGCATCGCTCATCATGGCTTCCTTAATATGGGGGATAGAACCATCTTTGCCGACGATTCCGGTCTTATACGCCAGTCCCACAAGAGTTCCGACCGTGTCGAAGATGTTTACCATGAGCAGAGAAATAACCACTAAGCCTGTTTTGAGCGTGAAGAGTCCGGTAAAGTCAAAATGAGCAAAGATTGGGCTGATATCCTGTGGCATATCAATAGGCAGCCAGCCAGTAGGGAACTTTGTCACGCCCATCGGAATGCCGATCAGCGTTGTGATGATGATGCTCAGGAACAAAGCTCCCTTTACGCGGCGGGCCATTAAAACACCGCTGAGGATGATTCCAATGACCCCTAAAATTGCAGTGGGCGTGAATTTTCCAAGCCCAACATAGGTCGCGCTGTTAGCGACAATGATTTCGGCGTTCTTTAATCCGATAAAAGCTATAAACATTCCGATGCCGGCGGATATCGCATAGCGTAGGTTTTGTGGGATTGCATTGAGAATATGCTCCCGAATGTTCAAGAATGTGATGAGCAGGAAGACAATACCCTCAGCGAGCATAATGGCTAAAGATTGCTGCCAGGTGTAGTGCATCGCTTGGCATAAAGTGAATGCGAAAAATGCGTTTAGACCCATACTCGGCGCTTGGGCGAAAGGAAGCTTCGCCATAAATGCAAGCAGCAGCGTAGCGATGGCAGAAGCAATTGCGGTTGCTGTAAAAAGCGCGCCTTTGTCCATTCCTGTCGTGCTCAGAATGTCAGGATTGACTGCAAGGATGTAACACATGGTGAGAAAAGTGGTAGCTCCGGCCACAATTTCTGTGCGAGCCTTCATCGTAGAGGAATTAAATCCTAAAGCTTTTTGTAAGAACATTGTTTTTAAGTTTGATTGCGACAAAATTACGAAATAACTATAAATTGATTAAAACATTTTACAAGAAAAATGAAAGAGAGCCTCACCTTTTTACAAGGAGAGGCTCAAAATGTGAATTTATTTATGATTAGAAGACGCCTAATTTAGAGAAAAGTGCCAATGCACCGATGCCTAAAATCAAAGTGACGATACCGACTGACACTCCGACTTTGAGCATATCGTTTTGCTTGACTAATCCTGTTGAGAAAGCGATGGCATTTGGTGGCGTACTGATTGGGAGGCACATTGCCGCACTTGCAGCGATTGCAATACCGACTAAAACGGTTACTGTACCACCGATCATATTCAAACCATCACCCATTCCTTTACATACAACGGCGAGGATAGGCAGAAGTAGGGCTGCTGTTGCGGTGTTGGAAATGAAGTTACTCAAAAGATAGCAAATGAGACATGCGATAACGAGGATTACGACCGGATTCCAGGCTCCGAATGGAATGCTCTTAATGGCATTCTCTGCCAAACCTGTTCCGTTCATTGCATTACCCAAGGCAAAGCCTCCCGCAACCATCCAGATGACTGACCAATCTATTTCTTGCAAATCTTTTGCTGTGATTACGCCGCAAAACGCAAATACAGCGATAGGAAGCATCGCCACCGTGTTTGCATTGATGCCAAATAAATCTTTTCCTTTAATCCATAAGAATATTGTGAGCAGGAAAGTGATAGCCACAACCACTGTGCGCCAATTGTGAGAGACTTCTCCTGCAATTTCAATCTTAATTGTCTTTTGTGTGAATGGGAAGAAATGAAGAATCAGTCGCCATGCAATAATAAGGAGGATAATAACTAAAGGAACCATCACCATCATCCAATGTGAGAATGTTATTCCAGTATTTAGTCCTGCTGGGTCGTTTAGATACTTCAGCGCAAATACATTAGGGGGCGTTCCGATTGGAGTACCCATACCACCGAGATTAGCACCAACAGGAATGGCCATCGTAAGAGCAATTCTTCCTTTCCCATTTGCAGGGAGTGCTTTGAACACGGGAGTTAAGAAGGTGAGCATCATGGCTGCAGTTGCCGTGTTGGAAATAAACATAGAGAATACTCCTGTGATGAGAAGGAAACCTAAAAGCACATATTCACTCTTCTGACCGAATGGTTTCATTAGGATTCTTGCCATAAGAACATCAAGCCCACTCTTTGTTGCTGCGATAGCTAATATAAAGCCTCCAAGGAACAAAATAATTGTAGGATCAGCAAAACATGCCATTACTCCTACATGATCAAGCATCGTTCCATATTGATCTTCTGTGCCTTGAAAGAAGGAGAACGACGAGTCACTGACGCAAAAGAGCAGTATGAAGATAATTGTAATAGACGTTGCCCATGCAGGGATAGCTTCTGTTATCCACAGCAAAACGGCCATAACAAAAATAGCAATGACACGTTGTTGGACAATAGTAAGGCCATCAATGTCAAAGAAACTACTCGGAAGATTCCACACGATTACGGTTAAGAGCGCCGTAATCAAACACATCAGGAATTTCTTTTTATTGAAATCACCCGATAAAACAGATTTGATTGAGTCTTGCATAAATTATTAATGTTTTTATGGTTATAAGAACTTTTTATATAAATTCGGTTGACAAAATTACATTAAAAATATGAATATAGCAAATAAGTAACTTTGTTTTTTCATATTAGATGCTTTCAAGGCTCAGTAGAAAAGAGATGGGGAAATTTCCTTAGTTAATATATTTTTCTTTCCTTTGTATCATGGAAGAAAAAATCTATATCAATTAGCCGAGTTCGTTTTACCAAGCGATATATTACATTATTTCTCTATTGTCAAGATAGAGCCTGATTCTTCTTTGTTGCGCAT
>QWCT01001278.1_pt1 | contig 24508 bp, 19 predicted proteins | sample 1972681 | NCBI WGS metagenome assembly QWCT01 (sample SAMN09866701, study PRJNA288562) | Human oral metagenome isolate pre3_saliva, whole genome shotgun sequencing... | isolation source: mouth | host: Homo sapiens | place: USA: California | reverse complement strand
AGAAACACCGAAGCACCTCATATCAACATATAGAGTCCCAAAAAGACACCTCAACATATAAAATTTTCTCACAAGAAAAAATACTGCGGAATTAAGGTGATTTATCAAAAATGTACGTTACCTCTTCAAGATTCATTGCTCCGAATGAGTTCTTTGCACGATATTTGTGGTGAACCTCCCATCCAAGTGTTTCATAAGGAGATGTTCCTTGACTTTTGAAAAATGCTTTTGCTTCTTCAAGTTTAGAACTGAGACTATCATATGGAAATTCTCCAGCTGCAGCCCTCTTTAGAGCTTCTGTTAGTGCCATAGTCATGGGGGTAATTTTCTTTGGCTTTCCAAGCTCTACATTTTGGTAGCTGTCTGGATCTTTAAGATGTTCTTGCAAATACCTATCTATAGCAACTTCATATTGCTCCTTTCTAATACAACTTGCAAATACAACGACCAAAAGAATAAATAATATCTTTTTCATATACACCCCTCCAAATATTCCAGATCAGATTTTAGCGTAATCAAATCCTTGTCTGTATTGTTCAATACGTGAGCCGTAGTAATAGCCATAGATAGCTGCCTACGAGCTTCATATATTCTTTCTTTTATATTCATCTCTTGATCTCCCTTGATAGCCTCTCTGTAGAGGTCAATCACTAATCTGTAATAGCTTTCTGTAGATTTCATATTGATTCATTTTACGCTCATACATAACATTACTCGGTATACGCCGAACAAATCCTCCAAAGCCACCTCAAAAGGCGCATACATAGGATCTGGATTCAAAGAGAGGCAGCGTACATAGCCATCACGCTTTGATGGAACCAGGATTTTTACCACAACTCCATTGCACGTGTCCAGCACATAAGCCTTTCCCCAATCTATGAAAGCACGCTCATTGATCTTTTTGATGAGGATTTGAGATCCATTAGGGTACTCAGGAGCCATACTATCTCCAGCAATAGTGATCGCGTAGTCTGCTCCAGCTATAGGGCTGATCACTTTCTCGCAGTCGCTGTCTTTGACAGACACAACAAAATCATCGAGTGATCCACCCTGTGCAGAGATCGGCAATAGGTACACCCAGTTTACAGCCTGGATCTCATCCTCCTCTGATTCGCTTTCAGAGATCATTACAGGCACTTCCAGAGTTTTCTCACTATCTCCTGGATCTGTTACTAACATAGAGCCTACACCAACTTTTAGCCAGTTCATATTTAGCTCAGGGAAAGCATTTTTGATCCTATCCTGGCTCCTTACAGTGATACTATCACCTATCTTATTCACAAAACCTCTGGAAAGAGAACAGGCGTTTTCAAATGCCAGCTGTCCGATTCCTTTGTGCTGGAGGAATTTAACCAGTCTTTCTTTAATTTCGCTCATACAGATAAATTTTTCAGTAGCTTTTATTTATCACAAAAGATTGTATTTTGGCGCGAATTGCTGGATTTTTTCTGAAAAATACTCCGTATAATATTTGGTGGTCTGAAAATGTTTCCGTAATTTTACACCATTACAAAACAAATCGCGTCGCAAATATAGCAAATATGTTTGGTAGACACACAAAAAGAGAAATAAAATGGAACACGTGAAGAAATCAATATTTCGACAGATCTACGATTCGTTGCCTGTTGATAGGCCCTTAGCGCCAAAAACGGCTTGGGTAAACGAAATAGCCGAATTGGTTAAGGTGCACCCAACAACGGTTAGATGTTGGCTTGCTGGCACTCAGAAGCCAGACGCGTTGCGAATTGGAATTATCGCCATCGTTCTTCTCCAGATCGCTCTCATATTTTGCTTTCTTGGTCAGCGTATAGGTATAGGTCATATCCTTTATGGCGGGCGTCAGCTTGATATGGGCCGAAGTCTGCGTCAGGTCGCTAACGTCAAAAGTAAATAGCTGCCCGGGATATTCGGTCGTCTTCGCATGGACGCTTGCAATACCTCCCGGCTCGTCAAACTTATCAAAAGCGAGCGTGTAAATGGCATGCTCGGTATTATAGACCATATTGTTCAGCGTTTCTTTGCCTCCCTCCTCGAGTTCAAACTGGTGGTAAAGCATAATGATTTCTGCAAGGAATCGGGAGCTACGGCATGGTCTTGGGTGGCGCAGTAGACGTAATACTTGCTGCACTCCTTGGGCATATCAAATCGAAGCGTGAGCGAGATGGGTGTGGAGGAAACCATCGTTATGGGCACGGTGAGGTCGCTTTTTACCTTACTAAAGGTGATACTGTCAACTTCATTGCAAGAAAAGACTTTTACATTGCCTGATTTTTCATACACATAGATCTGGTATTTTCACCATTCTGCGCCATCGCTGCCGCAGAAATGAGCAGTAGCATTACGAAAGAGACTAATTTTCTCATAAGATTTGTGTTGTTAATGTAGATAATAATTGTTGTTAGTTGAGTTCAAGTCATGTGTTTACAAACTGATTGATTGGTAAACCGATAAGAAATAAAGAGAGAAAATGCACCCCCTGTAACAACAAATGCATCCTCCCTCTTAACTCACATATATATATTGTCTACCTTTTTACTTACGTTGCATTAATACACGCGGCGTAAAGTCGAGGTCTCTGCTGCCCCAATTGCGCTTAATGCCTTTGAGTGCACGCGCGCGGATGCTCTCCACTTTGTCTTCTTTTGAATCCTCGGGAGAAACGTAGTGCACATCGCGTGTAATCGATCCGATTATCTTATGGCCCTTGCGAGAACGAAGGTCGAAATCAAACTTACGCTTATCGCCTGCGATGGTCGTAACGGTCAGCGTACCGCCGGAGATCGGGGCTAATATAGTTTGGTAGCCCTCGTCATCCGTCGAATCTAAGTCGCCATACCAGGAAAAAACCATCTCGCCTTGATAGTTGACTACACCCTTGATACCAGACATATTCGTAATAGAATTGTCAATGGTATAAACGCCATCTTTGAGTTTGTCAGAATCAGAGAACAAGTCGAGGCTTATATAGTCGCCCTTTTTCTGCTTCGGATCTGTAAACATCAAAATGTGCGAGTTAAGTCCCTTAACGATGTAGTCGCCTATGTTGTAAGCCAACACGACGCCATCTTCGGGGAATTTATCAATCTTATAGTCGCCGGTCAGGTTGTCGGGAAATTCGGGCATCTTGCTGTTATCGATCATATTGACGATATAGGGACGCTTATCATACGTACCCGTAATCTTGATGCCGTTGCTTGCCGTAAAGTTGAAGGCAAACTTTGTTCCGTTTTCCGTGACCGTCATCGTACCATCTGTAATCAGAGCCATAGAAATGCGTCCATCGACTGCCAAATAAGTAAGATAAGATCCGACAACCAGCGATGAGCCGAAGGGATCGTCCATCATATGTCCAAGGTCTAAGGTATAAGGCAAATAAGTGCGCCGCATCACCTTCTCCCGCGGGTCGATCTTGTATTCGCCATCCGGAATAACCGGATTCCACGTAGGGGTGTGACTGTCGTCTTTCGTAATATTGACCGGCATATAGAGGTAGTAGCCTTCCGTCTGGCGGCCTTTTTCATTAAACGAGCCGGTGAAGAACTCAAGCGATCCATCGTCGCAGAAAGGATTAAACCAGTTGGCCCATTCGCGACCTTGAGCGGCCGTAAAGGTTACGTTCTGATCTGTCTTAAACTCATCAGAACCGGCTGCACTTGGCGTGAAGTTCATACGGCCAAAGAAAGAAATGTCGACGTGCGTGCCATTGATTAGATCCAATTCAGCGCGTATGTCATAGTTATCACCTACGTGGCGCACGTCAACCGTGCCGCCTGCGATGTAACCTACGACGATACCTTCAGAGCCTTCAGCTTGGCGCACCCAGACAGCGGAGTTTGACGTAGTAACCGTATAAGAAGATTCTCCGGGTCCTACGCGGTAGTAGCCTTCAGGAAGCACGGCCTTTTGTGCATCAGCACTGAGCGGTGCATACATATTAAGGCCCAGTTGCAAACCGCCGATAACGGAAGGATCGCCCTCGCCATCCGGCTCTTCTGTGCCTATACTAAAATTGTAGACTGCATTGCCGGTTTTTGCCGTATACGTACCACCGATAAAAGTATCTGCCTTGATGTAAGTGGGGGCATTGTTAAACTTTATATCGGATACATCATTGGTGGCAAAGACCTTGCTTTCGCCGTCAGTTGTCGTAACAACTACTTGATAATTCTGTGCAAAGAGCGACGTCGTAGCCAGCATTGCACATAGAGACAATATATATCGTTTTATATTTTTCATAATACCGCGTAACTTATTTGGTGAACTTGAACGAGTTGGTCGGCGTATATACTATGTATACGCCTGTGGCGAGCCGGCTGACATTGATCGTAGCGCGGCCTTGCGTATCTGCCTTAACAGAGAACAGTAGCGCGCCGTTTGCGCCATAGAGCGAAACTTTGTCAGCAGGCTTCAAGCCATCGACGAGGACTGCACCTGCTGAAACGGAAATGCGTATGGCCGAAGACTTATCTACGACCTTGTCGATGCCGGTAATCTTGCCGCTAAACGTGAGCTTGTCAACGTCGTCGAGAATAAACTTTAAGGGGGCATCTTCATTGGTTTGAAGCACCATATATTTATCACTAAAACTGATGACGGGTTCTATATTAAATCGGTATTCTAAGATCTTTCCGTCTTTGACGTTGACTAACAACGCATAGTCGTCTACTATTTGTTGCGCCATGGCTGTTGTAGCTGTGGCAAGAATAAGAAAAAGGGCTGTTATGAAGCGTTTCATATCGTTCTTTCTTTAAGCGTTTATTTTACAATTGAGGCAGCGCGCGCACCTTTAGCCGGAGCTTGCGTAGCGGGAAACTTGATCGGGCCGCGGTAGTTCATATCCATCTTGCGGCCATCGGTGGTAATCAGCGCCAACTCGATGGCAATATTGTCACCTTCATAGGATATTTTTATCGTGCTACCTTCCGCAAAACTATAACTGCTACTCGGGTTATAGAGACTGATACGACTGCGGTCGCCGAACGTGCCGACCGCCTTCGTCGTGGCATAGGTATACGTGCCGGCGGGCATCTTTGTCGCGTTTTCATCGGCGAAGATGTCTAAAGCCATTTCATAGCTCCAATCAGAATCGTTCATCTTAACGTAAAACTCGCCCTTCACATAATCGTTGACGTCAGTCGTTTTCACGGTGGGCGTTACGCACGTAGGTATCGTAAAATCCTTGCCAATCGTGCCTGGCATCTCGCCGACATATTTGCCTTTTAGGTTGCTTCCATCTGCTAATACAAGATCGAAGGTAATGGTATATTCCTTGCCGGAAAGCGCAATGTTGACTACGCCCGATTGCAAAGCTGTAGATGCGCCATTCTCTTTTACGAAAGAATACGAAGGAGAAGCGTCGATCGTCATCGCCTCAGAGGTTGACGATACCGTGTACACGCCATCGTAGAGATATTTGCCCATCGATAGACCCACAATCCATAAAGTTACGGCCTTAGGGTTGTCTGCGGAAGTAAAGGTAGCCTCCACTGCGCCCGAAGAGTAGGCACGCGCCGTAACGGTGCTAAAGTTAATGACGTTTGAAGCATTGACCTTGATAAAGGTAATGTCTTTCACTCTTTCAGCTGCAAACTTGTGCACAACATCTTTCGAATCGGTCACTCTTATACTTTGTGCCGATGTGCCAAGGATACATGCAGAGGACAACAAAGTTGTCAAAAGCAAGCGTTTCATCTTGTTTTAATTTAAAAGTTAGTAGAAAAAATACTGGTTCTAAAGTTATGATTTGCAAATATAGTCATTAAATTGACACGTCTGCCTTTTTAATAAGTAAAACCCTTAGAGAAAAACATATAAAAAGCCGCCTCAGACCTTTTAAGGCGCACAGTCCTTCGCAAAACAGATTGTTTTGCGAAGGACTATATCAGCAAAAAAAATAATTTTGAAACCGACGTATCAATAATGAATAAAGGCGCGAACCAAGGCCACATCTTTATCGCTTAAAGAATTGCTGCCGTCCGTGCTGCCATCTTTGAAGATATGGATAACGCCGGTATTAAAATCGCGATAATACGTCGCCGACCAAAATTTTCGCAGGTCTATGCTAGAACTTGTACTAAACAAACTCGTGCCACCAACATCTGTGAAGGCCTTGTTTACGACGTGGTAATAGCAGTGGGCCATAGCGCTCGCGGCATTCACCTTCGTATTCGTACCAAAGCCAAGATAAAGATAGGCATTTTTCCAGTCGGTGTTTGCCCCGAGATACCATTTACTCAGATAAGGACCGGTCAAGCTAACTCCCGGATTGTAGTGGGCAGCGTAGTAGAAGGCGGGACATTTATCCGGCTCATTGGCCTTTACAGTTGTTCCGTCAAGACTGCCGCTTGCGTCCCACGTCCAATGAAGCCCTTTAGACCTGGCCTCAATCTGATCCGACTGACCGGGCTGTTCTGCAACGGGATTATTATAGATCTTTCGGTTTGAAGTCCACATCGTTGGTACGCCGTTATTGGCATCGTGCAGAGCGATAGCCGTGCGATCGGTTTCGCTAACAACGATAGCAATTGGCGTGCGTGAGCGCCTGTGTCGGAGTAAATCAACGGAGCCATCACTGAAAAGATACTTGAAGAGATTGATCAGTTTAAGATTTATGTAGTAAGAAGAATTGGGCGCAAAGCCTCCTCCCAAATTATAATACATAAACATCATGACCCCGGCCAGAGGCTTACAATAGATCTGATCGCCGGCCGTAAATTTAAATTGAATCGCAAGGCCTTCGTCCGGTAAGAAATAGTGGTAGCCGGCCGGAGCGGAAGTTGAGACGTAAGTCTCTTTCGAGAAGTCGGTAGAACCGGTAGAAGGAAAGCTTTCCTCCGGATCTGCAAAAGTTCCTATCGCTATAGTCTCATAAGTTCCGTCCATAGGATTATATTTCGTCAATGTCGCTGTATTCCCCTTATTATCATAGAGCACAGCCTTGACGTTATTGGGAATGTTCACCATCGCCTCGAGGCTGATACGCACGCGCACTCCGACGTGATTCATCACCAAAGGCACCTTTAGACGAGGGCCGCTAACGGTCATCACGGTGCGACCGATACGCGCTGTAGCTGCATTGGCGCGTGATACATTAATGTCGCCGTCGGCCGTGAGGTCTACCTTATCATTAAGACAAACAAAAGTATAAGTGCCCGGATCAAGGTGCATCGTATCTTTGCTTGAAAACTTTCCTGCTACGGCCGTAGCCTCAAGTTTTGCTTGGAGCGCACCCGCTTCATCATAGGCCAAGACTGTGTAGCGACCGCTGCTCAATGCGCGCGGAGTAGTTTGCCTCATCCGATCAATCGGCTCTTTCGACAAACTTGCCCTACCCTCTAGTCCGCTGCTCAGATACGAGGTACTAACAGCATTCGATTTGAGGGGCACAGTGAAATCAGACAATTGACTCTCCTCACCGAAGTCTGTTTCAGCCAAACTAAAGCTGATGCCATCGGTTTCTGTGGAATCTGTTTCCACCACCTTTTCTTTTTCCTCCTCTGCAGGAGTTACAGGATCAGTGCCTGAACAACCGGTAATGCCGCCCACCATCAGCATAACGACTACTGAAAAAAAGTATCTTGCTATCCTCATCTTGTTATATATTATATGTTGTGTCGAGATAAATATCTCCGACATTGTTTAGATTGTAACTAGTTTGACCTCTTTGAGTTCAACATAAAACCTCAACCACCTTATCTGATTCTCCAATTTTTCGCATTTACTTTAATCGAACTTGCAAGTTTAGTTTAAAAATGAGCTTTCCCTCCGCATCTTTTATAATTGTAGCATATTTGTGACGAGAAGTACTAGAACGTTCTAAATAAACATTCGAAAACAAATAATCCTCAAATCTGTTCCGATCATAGAAATGATAACAGGGGATATCACCACTTTCCTTGATAACCATATATCCCCCATTGGCATCGTATCTTCCGTCCCAAGCTTTATTCGGCATCAACCCTAATGCAACTGAAGTCAGCAAATTCTTCACCTTATATGCATATATTGAGAATACTCGCTCTGGATTAAATTGTAGGGGATTAATTTCAGAAACTTTCTTAACCAAATCTTTCAACTTGGAATCACTTGTATTCAACTGCTCTAATAAAAGATAAGCTATGATAATGGGAAGATGTCCATCAAGCATCATGAGGTTTTCATAAAAAATCTTATTGTCCACCATATCAAAGACGAACCTTCCACCTTTTTCCTTTATGGCATTTACTCGGTCAAGAACTTTATGTTTGGTTTCTAGAGAATTAATCCTATTTATTTCATCATCAGAAAATTCTCCACCTTCTATTTTGAAATTAAAGTTCGTGGCTTGACTTGCATTTAACAATGTAGAATCCCCGCCCAATTGAGACTTAATGCTAAAGCCCATTTCTGAATTAATCTTTGTACGCCGGTCGTGTAGAATGATCTTTATGTCGGTTTTATCCGAAGCTTTCGCTTTTAAGGAGGAACAATGAACTTTTTTCATAAAAGCTTCAATCATAGGTAAAGAAAATGCTCCCCTATTCTCTTTAATCTCTTTCAATAAAGCTTCCGCCTCAATCAAAAAATCAGAACAAGGAATGCGCAACAACTCTTTCGTCTCATTATCTCCGGCCTGCTGAATTATAACGTTTTTATCGCACAACTCATAATTGAAGCTGCCCTCTTTCTCCTGTCGCAGGATCATAATAATCGGATAAAACAACTCCTGTAGTTGGTTCAAGTGTTCGTCTCCGGCATAAACAACACCTTCACCCAACAGTTTGAATAAAGCGTATATTTCACTCCACTCTCCTTTATTTCCGCTTAATGGCATATGACGTTGATTTTGAGAGGTCTATTCTTTTAATTATCTCCATTGCTGTTGCTTGAATCGCAGGAATAGCGACGGAATTACCAAACTGCTTATAAGCAGAGGCGTCTGACACTTCAATAATAAAATCATCAGGAAAACCTTGCAGACGTGCCCATTCTCGCGGTGTCATTCTGCGCAGACCTTCCCTATTCACTTCTCCTTTGATATGTGTTACCGGTGTGAAATCCTTCAGGCGATGATCTATTACAAGATTACGCTCGCGCCCCATTCCTCCAACAACAATTGCATTGGCGACCCCATCATCCGGTATTATCTCATATCCGAATCCGTTTCCTTTTGCGGCATGGCGTTCCTTATGTGCGACAAGTGTCTTTATATACTGTGTAGACAAATAATATTTTGCCGAAACAGTTTGCTTCTCTTTAATATCAGCAAATCTTTTTGTGTTATCAATGGGAGAAGGGTAGGTAAACTCTGTTACCTTTTGATCCTTTCTAAATCCTACGATATATACTCTTTCACGATGTTGCGGAACCCCGAAATTTATTGCATTTACAATTTGAGGATCCGGGACGTAATAGTTCAAGTCTTCTCTCAAAACTCTCAAAATAGTCTGAATCGTTTTTCCTTTATCATGTATAAGTAATCCTTTTACATTCTCCAGAAAAAAGGCTTTAGGCCTTTTGCGGCGAAGAATCTCAGCTACATCAAAAAACAGTGTACCACGTGTTTCTTCAAAGCCCAGGCGTTTGCCGGCTAAGGAAAAAGCTTGGCAAGGAAAACCGGCACACAAAAGATCAAAATTGTCCGGTACAAAGGCCTTGGTGGTTTCTTGTGTTATATCGCCAAAGGGCACTTCTCCATAATTAAGAAGATAAGTTTTTTGAGCTTGCGAATCCCATTCAGATGAAAAGATGCATTTACCGCCTAAGTTTTGCATGGCCATTCTAAAGCCACCTATTCCGGCAAATAAGTCTATAAAGGTAAACTTCGGGCGTTCGGGAGGCAGAAATGGGACGGCAAACAGGTCTGAGAACAAACCATAGGGTGTTTCTCCATCTGAAGCGTTATGGTGGTTTATGGTTTTATTTTGAAAATTGTATATGTCTTTGATAAGCCCTTCCCCTTTATCTTCATACGTTTGCGCAGCTTTACTCCCTCTGTTATGAAGATAATGAGACACTATTGCCATTTGTTCATCAAATGGAATGGTAGTCCCGTCCTCGTTCAGCGAATGAGGGCCGTATATTTGCATCAGAACTTTGCTCTCACCACACATTTGCGTAATGGCAATTCTATCTGCTGCTTTTTTTCGTGCATTCATATAATTCAATATTTTATTTAAGCACTTATCGGGTGTTTTAATGATTTCTGTTTCCCAAAAACGAAATATTTCCCAACCTTGTGCTTTCAACTGTTCATTAACTTCTTTATCTCTTTCTATATTCCTTTCAATCTTAGAATACCAAAACTCACAATTGCTCTTATGATCGCCTTTCCTCGTTTCCCAGTTTCTTCCATGCCAAAATTCCCCATCACAAAAGATAGCAATCTTCATTTTTCGGATAACGAAATCCGGTTTACCAAAAATTGAACGATCATTTTTACGATATCTGATACCTGCATTCCATAATAATTTTCCTAACAATAATTCAGGCTTCGTACCCTTCCCTTTGTTAGCCAACATATTTTTATGTCGCTGTTCCTTTGTCAGAAGATCCATTACCTTTTACGATGAAACAACCTATATATACGAGGAGCTACAAAAGTAATTATTTCATTCGAAACAATTTGCTTTATTGCGACCAAAATAAAGACCTCAATTTGCGATTGAACTTTATAAGATGTTACAAGTTTAGACAAGCTTTTTCAGCACAAAGATTTTCTGAGAAGCGCGTGCTGGAAATCGGCCTTTTTTGGCTACTTTTGTAGCCGATTATCCCCTAATATTTCAGCTACAACTATGACTTTTAGTATCATAAAGCGCGACGGAACAATAGAGAAATACAAAGCAACTAAGATAGGTGACGCTGTGTGTGCAGCCTTTGCGAGCATTGGCGAGGTATGCCCGACGGAAGCCCTTAAAACGCTCATCGCTGACATCGAAAAAGAGTTGGAAGGCATTGCAGAAAATGGCTCAGTTCGCGTAGAACAAATACAAGATAACGTAGAAATAGAACTGATGCGCGCCGGCTTCTATCGCCAGGCCCGCCGCTTTATTCTCTACCGCGAGGAGCGCGCCAAAGATCGCGCTTATATCAACGAAATAGAGCAAACTGTAGGACTCGAAGGTATGCATCGTCTCTTGAAAGACGTGCAGCGTGATTACCCGCATTTGTGCAAATCTTTCGGCAAATTAGTCAGCAAATATCACGCGTTCCATAAGCCATCTATGACGGCCGAGGAGGGACTGCACGCACTCACACGGGCCGCGGTAGAGTGCATTACGGCGGAAGAACCCGACTGGGAGTTTGTAGCCGGCCGGCTATATAGTTTCCAAAACGACTTGAACATTCGACGCAAGATGGAGGGGCTGCAACTGCAATCGCTCTACGACAAACTTTCGTATCTCACGACGGAGGGCTATTACGGTGCCTATATTCTTGAGAGTTATACAAAGGCGGAAATTGACTTGGCCGAGACTTTCTTACAACCCGAACGCGATCGACTGCTGACGTACAGCGGCTTGGATCTACTCTTGCGCCGCTATACGGTGCGCAACTTTGTGCACGAGCAGCTGGAGACTCCACAAGAAATGTATCTCGGCATTGCGCTGCATTTGGCGATGCGCGAAACGCAAAATCGGATGGATCACGTGCGCGCTTTCTATGATATGCTGAGCAAGCAGCAGGTGTCGATGGCAACACCTACTTTGGCCAATGCCCGCAAGCCTCATCATCAGATGTCCAGTTGCTTCATCGATACGGTCGACGATTCGCTCGAAGGCATCTATCGCAGCATTGCCAACTTTGCCAATGTCTCCAAGTTTGGCGGCGGTATGGGCTTGTATTTTGGAAAAGTGCGCGCCAACGGTAGCGACATTCGCGGCTATAAGGGCGCGGCCGGCGGCGTCATCAGATGGATCAAGTTGGCCAACGACACTGCCGTAGCCGTAGATCAACTGGGTGTGCGCTCAGGCGCCGTCGCATGTTATTTAGATGTATGGCACAAAGACATTCTCGACTTCTTGCAGTTGCGCACGAACAACGGCGACGACCGTATGAAAGCACACGACGTCTTCCCCGCCGTTTGCTATCCCGACCTCTTTTGGAAAAAAGTGCGCGAAGGCTTGGATCAGTCGTGGTATCTGATGTGTCCGCACGAAATTCAGACCATCAAGGGCTATGCCTTAGAGGATAGCTACGGCGACGAATGGGAGCAGCGCTACAACGATTGCGTCAACGATGCGCGCATTACGAAAACGGAAGTATTACTCAAAGATCTCATCCGCTTGATCCTCAAATCGGCCATCGAGACAGGTACGCCGTTTGCCTTCTTCCGCGACCACGTCAACCGTATGAATCCCAATAAGCACAAAGGCATTATCTACTCTTCCAACCTCTGTGTAGAGATTGCACAGAATATGTCGCCCATCCAATCGGTTAAAACCGAAACGATAAAAACAGCTGAGGGCGACGATATCATTGTAGAAAAGACAAAGGCCGGCGACTTCGTTGTGTGCAACTTGGCTTCGCTCGTTGTGAGCAAGATCAATTTCGACGACGAAGCGGAGGCCAAGCGCGTCATCTACGCAGCTGTGCGCGCGCTGGATAATGTCATTGACCTCAACTACTATCCGCTCGAATATGCTCGCGTGACCAATCGCCGCTATCGTCCGATAGGCTTAGGTATTATGGGCTACCATCATTATCTGGCAGAGAAGGGCATTATCTGGGAGAGCGAAGCGCATCTCGAAGCAGCCGACCAATTGATGGAGAAGATCAACTACTACGCCATTCGCGCTAGTATGGAATTAGCCAAAGAAAAGGGTCACTACGAATATTTTGAAGGCTCCGACTGGCAGACGGGCGATTATTTCCGTCGCCGCCAATACGAAAGTGCCGATTGGCAAGCTTTAGCCGCTGACGTAGCACAAGCCGGCGTGCGCAATGGCTACTTATTGGCCGTCGCACCGACAAGTTCCACGTCCATCATCGCCGGCACTACGGCCGGAACAGACCCCGTTATGAATCGCTACTTCCTCGAAGAGAAGAAGGGCGCAACGATTGCCCGCGTCGCACCTTCACCTTGCGCCAAGTGCTGAACCTCTACATCAAAGCTTGGGAGTGCGGGATGAAGACCATATATTATGTACGTTCGAAATCACTCGAAATAACCGAATGCGAATCCTGCGCCTCTTAAGTACGGAGCAGACCCCGACAAAATAAGTAACATCTATGTCTACAAACGAATTCGTAACACGCAAGCCGCTCTTCAACGAGCACGGCGATACGGAGACCGCGAAAAAGCGGATGATCAACGGCAATACGACCAACCTCAACGACTTCAATAATATGAAGTACAAATGGGTTTCCGATTGGTACCGCCAAGCGATGAACAACTTTTGGATTCCCGAAGAGATCAACTTAGGGCAGGATTTGAAAGACTACAGCAAACTCTTGCCGGCCGAGCGCACGGCTTACGATAAGATTTTGTCCTTCCTCATCTTCCTCGACAGTATTCAGACAGCCAACTTGCCCAACGTTAGCGAGTACATCACGGCGAGCGAAGTCAATCTCTGCTTGAATATTCAGACCTTCCAAGAGGCCGTCCATTCGCAGAGCTACAGTTATATGCTCGACACCATCTGTTCGCCCGAAGAGCGTGATGCCATTCTCTTTCAATGGAAGAACGACCCCATCCTCCTGAATCGCAATAAATTCATTGGCGACCTGTACAATGCGTTTATGAACGACCGCTCGACCTTCCAGTTTATGAAAGTGCTCGTGGCCAACTATATTCTCGAAGGCATCTACTTCTATTCGGGCTTTATGTTCTTCTACAATCTCGGCCGCAACGGGAAGATGCCCGGCTCGGCCCAAGAGATTCGCTACATCAATCGCGATGAGAACACGCACCTCTGGCTCTTCCGCAGCATTTTGCTCGAACTGAAAAAAGAAGCGCCCGAAATGTTCACGCCCGATAAGGTCGACGTATACCGCCAAATGATTGCGCAGGGCGTAGAAGAAGAAATAAAATGGGGCGAATACGTTTTGGGCGACAAGATCGAAGGCTTAACCTCCGAAATGATTCGCGATTATATCAAATACTTGGGCAATTTGCGGACCACCTCACTCGGTTTCGAACCGCTCTATGCCGGTTACGACAAAGAGCCGCCCTCCATGTCTTGGGTTTCGCAATATTCCAACGCCAATATGATCAAGACCGACTTCTTCGAGGCGCGCTCTACGGCCTACGCGAAGTCAAGTGCTTTGATCGACGACCTATAAAGACTTCTTTGAGGCGCTGTCGGCGGCTGCAAGGCTGCGACAGCGCCTTTATATATACCGATTCTCGCCGCCTTCCTCCTATTTTTAGTATTCTATTGCTATGCACAAACTGACCGTAGAAGAAATGAATCGCCTCGACGTCGCAGCTTTCAAGGAAGCCCCCAAACTTCCGCTCGTCGTCGTCTTGGATAATGTGCGCAGCCTGCACAATGTCGGCTCAGTCTTTCGCACCGCCGATGCCTTTCGCCTTTCCGGCGTCTGCCTATGTGGCATCACCGGGCGCCCACCGATGGTAGAAATCCACAAAACGGCGCTCGGCGCGGAAGATAGCGTTGATTGGGAATACTTTGAAGACCCCTTAGCGGCCGTCGAAGCCTTGCGCCGCCGCGGTTACCTCATCTTTGCCGTCGAGCAAGTCGCAGGCAGTCGGCCGCTCCATCAGCTTCGCCTCTCGCCCGACCGGAAATACGCCCTCGTCCTCGGCAATGAAGTCAAGGGCGTGACGCAATCCGTCGTCGATGCCGCAGATGCCGCCGTCGAAATCCCACAATACGGCACAAAACATTCCCTCAACGTCTCCGTCAGTGCCGGTATCGTACTTTGGGAGTTTGCGAAACAGTTAGGTTTCAGCTATGAATAACGACAAGCCCCGCCTGCTTATTTTCCACCCCGCCCTTGCGCCCTATCGCTTGGACTTCTTCAATGCGCTGGCCGACCGCTTTACCTGCCACGTTGTCCTGTTGCAACGCGAGAATCCCGCCCTGTTCATAAAGCAGGACCAACTCCTTGCCGAAGCGCGTTTCACCTACGCCTACCTCGATCGCCATTTCACCTTGGCCGGCCGCGATATCAACCTCGGCTATGCAAGTGCCATTCACCACTTCCGCCCTGACATCGTCTTGTGTTCGGAGTTCAACCTCTCCGTCCTCTCCGCCGCCCTCTATCGTTGGCGCCATCCCCGCCGCTTCCGACTCTTCACCATGTGCGACGATAGTATCGCGATGGCCGAACGCTGCCAAGGCGGCCGCCGTCGGCGCCGCGCCGCCCTCATCCGTTGTTTAGACGGCATCGTCAACATCAGCGAAGAGACGGCCGCATGGTTCCTTCGCCATACCCCCGCCCGCTGCACCTTTAGTTTCCCGATTATACGCGCCGAGCAAACTTTTGTCTGCCATCGGCCCACCGCCGCCCGCTACGTTTCGACCCACCATTTAGCGGGTATGAAAGTAGGCCTTTTTGTCGGCCGTTTTGTCGACGTCAAGAACCTCCCCGCCCTCATCGAAGCCTTCCGCCGCGTTTGCGAGCGCAATGCAGCAGCCGCCAACTATCGTTTAGTACTCGTCGGAAGCGGCGAGCAAGCGAACGACTTAAAAGCCCAAGCTGCCGCAGCCGGTTTAGCCGACCGCGTGATCTTCCCCGGCGCTTTTACGGGCCAAGATTTATGGGCTTGGTATGCTACGGCCGACTTCTTAGTGCTGTGTAGCAGCAGCGAAGCCTTTGGCGCTGTCGTCAATGAAGCCCTGCTGGGCGGCTGCCGCGCGATGGTCAGCACCTACGCCGGTGCGCGCGAACTCATCGGGCGTGATAACGGAAAAGTCTTCGACGCACTCAACGCCGAAGACTTCTATAATACCTTACAACAAGCTTATGCTTCAGCCGCCCCCACGCCGGCCGAAGCCTTTGAGCGGCCTTCCCGCATGCCCATCTCTTTCACGGAGCGCATCGAATCCCTCAGTCGTTTTCTTTTGTCCGATTAAAGTTTTTCCAGATAAAAGACCGCGTGCCCACAGCGTTGATCCTCGGGCGGCAGTTGGCGCCAATCACCGAATATCTCCCGCAGGTACGTATCCCCATCGCGCGGCCCGCTGAACAGCTCGCCTTCAAATTCCACTTGTTGCAGCGGAAAAATCGCTTCGTCCAAGTGGTGCACGCCGTAACCATTATTATTGAGATAATTACCCCGATATTTTCCTTTCTTGGTAAACCATCCGCCTACGCGCCACGCCAAACCGCAGAGTGCACGCATTGTGCCGAAATACACAAATTCGGCTGCCGAGCGCCAACTATAATAATGCTGCGCGTGGAGTATGGCGTTGGCCTTACAATAGCGCTTGGCTAGACGCTTCACCGTAGCCGCCGAAAAATCAGGATAAGGAATCAGCGGGAAAATATCGACATACAAACCCTTGGCATAGTCGCGCTTAAAATCATCGCCATATTCTACGATAAACGAATGCTTATCGCGCACCTTATAGATCGGCGTCCCGCCGTCGGGCTTCAAACCCGGCCCTTGCAGCACCAAGTTGTCCGGCAATTCCGCCTGCGCTATTTTGATAAAGCGCGCCACGTCCTCCCCGCGCATCGCGATGTCAATGTCGTCGTCCCAAGGAATGAAGCCCCCGTGGCGCAATGCGCCGAGCAGCGTTCCTCCATCGAGCCAATAAGGTATATCATGCGCGTCGCATAAGTCGCGCACCTGCTTCAAAATGTCCAACTGCTTCAACTGAACGGGCCGCAAATGCTTCGCTTGATAAGCCGCCAAGTCCGCGCCATCGCAATCGGCGCCGCGCGGCATCAGCGCCTCCAGCGTTAGGAGGTCTTCCCGATACGTCAGTTTGCGGTTACGCTCATCGCCGGCCACCTGCGCGATGTCCACCTCCGGACAATACGTGCTTACCACGCCGCAATCGTCCGTCGCGGCAAAACCGGGATCGGCCAAAGCCTTTTCGTAAGCCCGCTCGAGCAGTTCGCGGCGAAAGCCCTGCGGCGTTTGCACGCGGCGCAGACTATTTCGCGGCAGCGTATGCGTCGTTTGGCCCTCCACGCGTACAATTGTATCCGTCACGGGTTGCAATACGTTGACCGCCTCAGCCGTTTCCAAGGCGCGGCATACGGAAGTAATAATCGTTTCCGTCACCAATGGGCGCGCAGCGTCGTGCAATAAAAGGTTGACCTCGCGCCCTTCACAAGCCTTGAGCGCCGCCAGCGTGGAGTCGTAGCGTTCTGCACCGCCGGAGATCACGTTTTTCACTTTCTCCCACCCATTTTCCGTCACCATGCGGCGCACTTCCTCGACGTAATCGGGGTGAACGACGATGATGACTTCTGCAATCAGCGGATGTAGGGCAAAGGCTTCGACGGCATACGCCAAAACGGTGCGCCCCCGAAGCTTCAAAAATTGCTTTGGCTGGCTTTCGCCGAAGCGCTTCCCACTGCCACCGGCCAAGATGGCGGCTATATTTTTTCGCATAATCTTAGATTTTACAAACGACAAGCGAGTACGCATCGGGCGCAGTCTGCACGGCGCGCGCAAGTGTTCGTTTCGTGGGCAAATTTAATGGTTTTCTACGCGTTTTCGCCCTTTTCTTCGTTTTTCTCCTCGCAGATGCCGCCGCGAAGCAGCGCCGCGAACCGCCGCAGCCTTGGATATTTTGTTTCCGTGACTGATAACGGGGAGCACGAAGACGCAGCACGGGAGCTTTTCATCGTGAGCGCAAACCTTTTTTATCACGAGCGCAAAGGTTTTTTATCGTGAGCGCAAAGGTTTACGCTCGTGATGAAAAAGGTGGGCAGCCAATGATAGGCGTGCGAAAATCTGATATAAGACGCTTGAAAACAAAGCATTGGGCCACAAAAGCGCATCTTCCGCTTACTGGTGGACGAGCAAAGGATGCGCGCGAAGGATAGAGCGGCCGGCAATGCTTAAGATTGCGCACCATGCGCGCGGCGGAACCATCGCCATTTGCGGCAGAAGAATCGGATAGTTTACCCGAGATTTTTACGTATCTTTGTCCGCTGAAAGATTATATAACACTTCATCTCTCCGTATGCAATCACGTCAGACGTATATCGAATTTTTCCGTCCCCTTATCCGTGTGGTCGGACTCACGGTCTTGGCCGGATTTATTCTTCGCTTGGTTTTAATCTTTAATCCGCAAACGATTGGCAGTTTGCCGTTTGGCGGCCTCGTCTTGGCCTTTGTGCGCGGCGCTCTGACTGACGCCTGCGTGGGCTTGTTGGGGGGATTTGGTATTTTCCTCAACTACCTCTTTATCTCCGAAAGCAAATATCGCCGGCCGCTCAATTACGTCTTGGGCGGATTGCTCTTGGTCATCCTCCTATATTTGTCGTTCTTCGATAAAAGTTTGACGGAATTTAATAAGGGTTTGACGCGCGTTCTGACTTATCTGGCCCTCTATAAGGTGGCGAGTTTCGGCCTTCGTTGGGCCTTTCCCCGCATCCGGCCGGTGTATAGTAAGGTGGTCTTTTTCTTGACCGTGTTCGTCTTTGTCACGGCCTTGCTCGTCGATACCGTTTCGGCTTATTTCTTTTGGGGAGAATTTGGCGTACGCTATAATTTTATAGCCGTCGACTACTTGGTTTACACGAATGAGGTTATCGGAAACATCTTTGAATCTTACCCGATGGTGCCGCTGCTGATCGGCTTGGGCATTGCATCGCTGCTGATTACGTCTTTCGTGGTCCTGCAAAAGCGAAAAATCGCTGTACCGCAGGCTTCGCTCGGCGTAAAACTGCGGGCGGCAGGCCTTTATCTGACGGCCTGCATCGTAGCCTTGCTCGGCGCGGTAGGACTCACGTCGTTGCACCTGAGTAGTAACCGGTATGTCAACGAATTGGGCGACAACGGACTCTGCAAATTTGTGGAAGCGTTTCGCTCCAGCCAACTCAATTACGACCAATTCTACTTGACCATGTCGCCGCAGAAGGCGAAGGATATGATGCAGCGCTTGTATCCGGCTAAAATCGAAGATCCGCTGCCTGAAACGCGCAAGAATATCGTGCTGATAATGGTGGAGAGCTTGAGCGCCGACTATATGGCGGCCTTTGGCAATCAGGATCATCTGACGCCTTGCTTGGATAGTTTGGCGCAACATAGTTTGTTCTTCGAAAGCCTCTACGCCTGCGGCAACCGTACGGTGCGCGGATTGGAGGCCGTCACCTTGTGTCAGCCGCCTTGTCCCGGCGAGAGCAAGATCAAGCAGCCCAACAACACGGGCTTGTACACGGTGGGCACGATCCTGCGCCAAAAGGGCTACCGCACGCAATTTCTCTACGGCGGCGACAGCTATTTCGATAATATGCGGGCCTTCTTCGGCGGAAACGGCTACGAGATCATTGATAAGACGACGATGCGGCCGGAAGAGATAACGTGCAGCACCGTCTGGGGCGCTTGTGATGAGGATTTGTTCAACCACGCGCTGCGCGTATTCGATCAAAATGCGGCGCAAGGGAAGCCTTTTTACGCGCATCTGATGACGACGAGCAACCATCGCCCATACATTTATCCGGAAGGTAAGATCGACATTCCGCCCACTGCACGCTCGCGGAGCGGCGGCGTGAAGTACACGGACTATGCCATAGGCCGCTTCTTGAAAGATGCGGAAAAGCACGCGTGGTTTAAGCAGACGGTCTTCGTCATCATAGCCGACCACTGCGCTTCGAGCGCCGGCAGCACGGAAGTGCCGCTCGAACGCTACCACATTCCGGCTATGATCTACGCGCCGGGCTTTGTGAAGCCGGGCAAGGTGGGCCATCTGGTGAGTCAGGTGGATATGATGCCGACCGTATTCGGACTTTTACACTTCAGTTATCAAGCGCCGTTCTGCGGACGCAATGCCTTGCACCCCAATTACGTACCGCGCGCCTTCGCCGCCACGTATCAGGATATGGGTTATCTGCGCGAGAATGTCTTTACTTTACTCTCGCCGACGCGCCGCGTAATGCAGCAGATCGCTACGCCGACGCCCTTTCATACTTACGTGCAACGGCCGACGCCACTTTGCAGTCAAAAGTTGGTGGAAGAAGCTGTGGCACATTATCAGACGGGCGGGCGGCAATAAAGCTTACTTCCGACGCCGCCCACACCGAACAGGGGCGGCGGGGAAGGACTAATAATGGTGAAATATACGCCTTTAGTCGTCTCTTTTTCTAAAATCGATGGTATTTTCAGGATGCTACGGTAGAAAAAGCTGGAAATGAAGTGGGCGGCCTCAAACTTTTTATAAATTTGCGGTTTACTATGCTGCTCTACTTTAGCGGGTAGAGACGGAATGCATAACTTTTTAATCTAAATAGAGAACAAAATGAAACCTGCTCAGGGTAAACTTGGCGTGCTATGCGTTGGGATGGGGGCTGTGACCACTACTTTCATCGCCGGAACGCTGATGTATCGGAAAGGACTCGGACTACCGGGCGGCGCCGTGACGCAAATGGCAAAAATTCGCGTAGGTCGAGGCGATAAAAAACAGTATAAAAAGGTCGGAGAGATCGTCCCGCTGGTTAGCGTGGATGATATGGTCTTCGGCGGATGGGATATTTTTACGGACAATGCTTATGAAAGTGCCTTGAATGCCGGCGTTTTGTTGGCAAAAGATGTAGATCCGGTGCGCGACGAATTGAAGGCTATCCGCCCGATGGCGGCTGCCTTTGACCCGAAATTTGTCTCACGCTTGCACGGGGAACACATTAAGCAAGGTACGCGCCACGAACTGGTGGAGCAACTGCGTGAGGATATTCGCCGCTTCAAAGCGGAGAACAACTGCGAGCGCGTTGTGGTGCTGTGGGCGGCTTCTACGGAAATTTATGTGCCTTACTTTGAACCGGTACACGGCACGTTGGCCGCGCTCGAAGCGGCTATGGCAGCCGACGATCAGGAACACGTGGCGCCTTCTATGTGCTACGCTTATGCGGCTATGGCGGAAGATGCGCCTTTCGTGATGGGTGCGCCGAATACGTGTATCGATATTCCGGCAATGTGGGAAATGGCTGAGGCTAAACAATTGCCCATCGCCGGAAAAGACTTCAAAACGGGGCAAACGCTGATGAAAACGGTGCTGGCTCCGATGCTGCGCACGCGTTGCTTGGGCTTGGCGGGCTGGTTCTCAACGAACATTCTCGGCAATCGCGACGGCGAGGTGCTGGATGCGCCTGAAAATTTCCATACGAAGGAGGTGAGCAAGCTCGGCGTGATAGATACGATCTTGAAAGCTGATGAGCAACCGGAACTTTATGGGGATATTTACCACAAGGTGCGCATCAATTATTACCCACCGCGCGGCGATGCGAAAGAAGGTTGGGACAACTTGGATATTTACGGCTGGATGGGAAAGGATTATGGGATGCAGATCAAGGTAGACTTCCTCTGCCGCGACTCAATCCTTGCTGCGCCGATCGTCTTGGACCTCGTCGTGTGTGCAGACTTGGCGCATCGCGCCGGCTTAAAAGGCATTCAGCGCTGGATGAGTTTCTTCCTGAAGAGCCCAATGCACGATTTTACGCAGGGAGAAGAACCTATTCACGATCTTTTCCAACAGTATATTCTCTTTAAGAACCAGATCCGATTGCTGGGCGGCTACGAAGCCGATGAGGAATTGGATTAAACGGAATGAAAGCCGGACTATCCGGCACAAGATTTTATAGTAATAAGCATTATCAGGCTTCACGCTGCGTTAATCTTTGACGCCCCGTGAAGCCTGATTGACCAAAAACAACTAGCGCTTTAACCTGCTTCGCCCTAACAAAAACTTACGCAAAGAAAGATAGGCAGGCAAACGGAGCAAGCGTAATTAAAAAGACAACTAACAAGGCTTAAATGAACAGGCTTTTATTCTCACTTCTCTTCTCTTTGATGGCGATCACGGCCTTTGCACAACGGATCGAAGGAACGATTACCGACGCGCGAACGGGAGAACGATTGGCTTTCGTCAATGTGCACTACGATCGGGGCGCAACTACGCAATCGAATATCAATGGTGACTACTTCATAGAGTTTAAACAGCGCAAACTAACCGTTTCGTTGGTCGGCTATAAGACGCAAACTTTCCGGCTAACGGCTGCGCAGCACTTAGACATTCGCTTGGAGCCTTCGAGCGAAAACGAACTGGGAGAGGCGGTAGTCAAAGGGCGAAAGGATAAGTATTCGCGCAAGAACAACCCGGCCGTAGACTTGATGCGCAAGGTCATTGCGGCGAAGAAGGAAAGCGACCTTCGGCAGCACGACTATTATAGTTATGACAAGTATTCCAAACTTACGTTCGCGCTCAACGATGTTAGCGATAAGATGTTCACGGAAGGGATTCTCAAGCGCTTTTCCGTATTGCAAGATAACGTAGAAACCTGCAACGAAACGGGTAAACGTATTCTACCCGTATCGATCGACGAGACGGTATCTCAGGAAATCTACCGCCGCCAGCCGCGCTCGGAGAAAAGCATCGTGCAAGGCAAGCAAACGTCGGGCTTTAATACGCTCTTCAATACGGGCGATTTGCTCACCGAGGTCTTAAATGATTGCTTCGCGGACGTAAATATATATGAGGACAACATACGCCTGCTCAAATTGCAATTTATCAGTCCGCTCGGCGGCAATACGGCGATCAACTTCTACCGATATTTCATCGTCGACACACTGGATATGAACGGCGAAAAGACCATCGAACTCAACTTTACGCCCAACAATCCGCAAGACGTCGGCTTTAGCGGGGCTTTGTACATCGCCGCTGATTCTACCTATCGCGTAGTAAAGGCCGACTTAACCCTGCCGAAGAAGTCGGACGTCAATTATGTCGACAACATGCGCATTATTCAAGACTTCAAACGCTTGGAGAGCGGCGAGCAATTTCTTGTTCGCGACGATATGATCGTCGAAATGCAAGTCGTTAGTTTCGTACAAGCCCTGATGGTGCGCAGGATTACGGAGAACAGCAATTTATCTTTCACCGCCTTGCCCGACAAAACGTTTAAGTTCAAAGGCGATAAGATGACCGCAGCTAACGCTACGATTCGACCGGCAGAGTTTTGGCGGCAATATCGCGCCAACGATCCGATGAGCGAGTCGGAAGAACGCATGCAGGAAATAATGGGGCAGGTTGGCCAAGTCAAAGGTTTCCGCGGCATTCTTTGGGTAGCGAAAGCCTTTATTGAAAACTTTGTTGAAACCACCACCGATCCGAAGAAGGGCAGCAAGTTTGACGTCGGCCCCGTCAATACCACATTTTCCTACAACTTTGTCGACGGCTTCCGCCTCCGTGCCGGCGGCCAAACCACCGCAAACCTGAATCCGCACCTCTTCTTCCGCGGTTACGTGGCCTATGGTTTCAAAGACCGCCGCGTGAAAGGACTGGGCGAGGTTACGTATTCGTTTCTGCCCAAGGCCTATTTGCCACGCGAGTTCCCGGTCAACAATCTGACGTTCACGTACAACAACGATGTGATGGCGCCTTCCGACCGCTTTCTACCGACGGATAAGGACAACGTCTTTACCTCATTAAAGTGGACCAAGGTTAATCATATGCTCTACTACACTTATTTCCGCCTACTTTGGGATAGAGAGTGGGAAAACAACCTGCGCCTCAACGTCCGCCTCAATCACGAGAAAGACGAGCCCACGGCCGCTCTCTTCTATCAGCCGCTCGACGGACGCGGAGCGCCAAGCAACGACCCAAGTCGCTGGTTGCATCATCTAACGACGACCGACCTCACGCTTTCACTCACCTTCCAGCCCGGTGCGACGTGGATGAACACGAAGCAGCGGCGCTATATGATCAACAAAGACGTGCCGGTCTTCTCCTTGTCGCACACCATCGGTCTACGCGGCGTATTGGGGAGCGACTATACCTACAATTTCACGGAAGCAAGTATCTACAAGCGCTTCTGGCTGGGCTCGTGGGGCAAAATAGAGACGCGTTTGGCGGGCGGCATACAGTGGAATAAAGTACCTTATCCGCTTTTGATTATGCCGCGGGCCAATTTGAGCTACATTTTGCAGACGAATATGTTCAACTTGATCAACAATATGGAGTTTCTCAACGACCGCTACGCTTCGTTGATGCTGTCTTGGGATTTCAATGGTAAGATATTCAACCGCATTCCACTCTTAAAGCATCTGAAATGGCGCGAATACATCGGCTGCAATATGCTTTGGGGCACACTAACTGATAAAAACAACCCCACACTGGCGCGCCACGCGTCGGATAGCAAGCTGTTCTACTTCCCCGGCGAGTTCCAGCCCGACGGCAGCTTCCGTTATCTCTCCTCCGTGATGGACAAACGCACGCCCTATATCGAAGTATTTGCCGGCGTTCACAACATTTTCAAGATCCTTCACGTCGAATACGTGCGCCGTCTGACGTATCTCAACATCCCGAAGCGCCACCAATGGGGCATCAGGGCTATGTTGCGCGTCTCCTTCTAAGACATTTTGCGCCGTCCGCACACATTATATATATAG
>QWCT01001054.1_pt1 | contig 24602 bp, 17 predicted proteins | sample 1972681 | NCBI WGS metagenome assembly QWCT01 (sample SAMN09866701, study PRJNA288562) | Human oral metagenome isolate pre3_saliva, whole genome shotgun sequencing... | isolation source: mouth | host: Homo sapiens | place: USA: California | reverse complement strand
TTTCTTTTATCAAAAGGTTAATGTAAAAAATTAACTTCCGATAATATTAGTATGCCATAAATTATGAAAAATAATAAAAAAAAATAAAAAAAGAGAAATTTTTTGAAAAATTTCCCTCTTTTTTTGTCTTATAACCTACGTTCGTCGTTATTTTCTAGTTCTTCTTGTTCTTCTTTATCCTTTTTCTTGATAAAGAACCACAATAACCCTGCCGAGATTAAAGTTACAATAAATCCAAGACCAGTTAGCTTCATCCACATACTGTTCAAAGTCCTTGTTGCAACGTCAGGAGTAATCAAAACTTTCGTTTCTTCAGATGTTGCTTCGTTACCAGCAGCATCTTTAGTCTTCAACTGCACAACTTGCCAAGATTTTGAGTTTTTAAGTGTATATTTCAGATTTCCACTTGATTCTTTGATTTCTTGTTCAGAATAAACTTTAGCAACTTTTCCATCCACTAACAGTTCAACTTCACTAGCAAGAACGTTATCTGATACCGAAATCCCAATTTCCCTATCAATAGCATTGTAAATTTCACCATTTTCAACACCTGTTACGACAGATGAAGGATTTGTCTTATCAATAATGAAACTTGCTGGTTTTTCTTTAATCTTATTGCTTTGTTTATTTCCTGCTTGGTCTTCAGAATTTACTGTGATTTCATAGCGACCTTCTTTTTCAAAGACACTATCTTTAATCGTGTAAATATATTCTTTCCAACCATTCGTAGAAACGTCCTTAACAGAGAAATCACTATCTTTCAATGCGATTGCTGAACCGTCTCGGATAACAGTAACACTATTATTCTTGAGAGAGTCTGTATTCACTTCGTGAATAACAATATCTTTCTCTTTGTTGTGATAGTATTTATCCAAGTATTTTTCAGAATCGACGCTGAAGTAGTAATTTGAACCAAAGCGGTTAATAGAAAATGTAATTGATTTTGTTGTTTTGTTTCCAGCTTTATCAACTGCTTCTGCTGTAAGAGTGTAAACATCATCTACATCAGCATCGTGAGGGAAATTATCTAAAGTGATAATGCCCCCTTGAGCAGTTTCGCTATAAGAGCCTGTAACAACAACCTCTTTATGACGATAACCTTTTAGCCTTAACGTAATGCCTGACTTGTCATAATTCCTATCTGAGAATTTAACAACTGGACGAACATCACCCTTGTTACTTGAACCATCTGCAACTCCATCAAACTCAATAGCTGGATTTGTAGAGTCGATTGTGAACTCATTTTCGCTATAACTGTTAGAGCGATTTCCTGCTAAATCTTCAAAATTCAAATTGAAGCTGTAATCACCATCTGAACTAAATGTAAGAGTTGCAGTATGGGTATCTCCATTGCTTGACCAACCACTAACCGAAGGAGCAGGAATGCCTTGAGATTCAAGAGCTGCCTTAATATCAGCAGTGAACCCTGAAGCATTAAAGTTATGCTCTACAACAGTAATAGTTGCCGTACGAGTTCCAGCTACATATTTTCCGTTGACTAGTTGTTTATCCCATGTCACGTTAATGGTAGGAACTGTTTTATCAATAGTGAATAGTTCAGTATGACTTTGTTGAGCGTTGTTTCCTGCTAAGTCCGTTGAATTAACAGTAAATGTATAATCTCCGTCTTCTGCAAATGTCACAGTCGCAGTATTTACGCTATTGTCAGTACCATCACCACTAACACTCCATCCACTAATCTGAGCGTTACCCCCTTGGACGTTAATAGATGTTGCGCTAGGGTTAAAGTTTCTTTCGTAAATATGAATGGTTGCAGTACGATTTCTATTGTAGTATCGACCTTGGCGACCATCATTGCTGTCCCATACAATTTCAATACGAGGAGCAACAGTATCAATAGAAAGTTTTTGTTCGAAACTAGACGTGTTTCCTGCCCAATCCACACTTGTTACTCGAATAGTAATTGAGTTTGAATTGTTCAATCCAGCGTCAATAGTAAAATCTGTGCTAAAAGCTTGAACTCTGTCTTCTTTCGAACCAACATTAAATGTTTGACTTTGGCTAACAGTGCTACCGTTAAAGACTTCAACAGTTACAGTGTTTAAACCTGAATATGTTCCACCACTTACTTGGTCTTCGACACGGATAGTTGTAGAGACATTCCCTGCAAAAACATTGTTAGCAGAAGCTTGTGAGTTAAATGTGATTTGAGGCTTAGTTGGAGCAGTATTATCAATTAAGATTGCGCCACTAGTATTCACATAAGTCACATTTCCAGCTTTATCTTCAATACGTTGATAAACAACTGTTTGTTGGTCTTCTGTAAGACTTAATGTTCCATTCCAATCTTTCCATTCCACTGAACGCAATTCATCTACTGAAGGAAGACCGAATGAACCTTTAGCATCTAGAGATGGATGATATAGATAATACTTAACAGATGCAATACCTGATGTTTCATCATCAGAAACTTGTCCAACTTCTACTGCTGATTTAGTAACGTGACTAAAGCTTCCTTTATCAGATAAAGAATTGTAACTTGTAGCATTTCCACCATCTGAAACATTGAGTGTTCCTGTTGGAGCAGTTTTATCAATCGTAAAGTGATAGGTTGCTGTTTTTTGAGTATTTCCTGCAAAGTCAGTGTACTCTAAAGCTAAACTATAATTTGAGTCTTCTTCAAAAGCGTCTAATACAAAGGTGTGAACATTATTTTCTGATGTCCATTTTCCTAGTTTAGTAGCTTTAACTGCTTCAGTAGAATGTGCAGGATTGTCTTCTCCTTTTGCGTTCTTAGAAGTTACATAAACATTAACACTTGCTGGGTCAAAATTATCTTCTGTAACGACTAGGACTGCTGACAATCCTTTTCGAACATAAGTAGGAGAACTTGCATCTGTACTTACAGGAACATCAAAGTTTACTCCGTCAGTAAATGCAATTCTTGTTTCTGGAACTACCTTGTCAATAACAAACTCTTCGTTTACACCGTTTTCAAAGACAGCTTTGGCAGATTCTCCATTCTTGAAATAAGATACATCTGCTTTGTAAGAATGACTCTCAGCTTCATCTCCGCCAATTTCAAATACATAAGTATTTGTTCTGTCGTTAGTATAGTCTTTTTCTTGCCTATCTGCTTGAGAATCCACTTTATCAGCAACTAACTTGATACCTTTGACTTTTCCATCTCGGATGTCTTGGATATTGTAGTCTTTAGTAGTTCCATCAATTGTTAAATGAACAGTAGCGTTATTTTCAACAAAGTTCCTATCAGTAATAGATACTGTCAATTGTCGGTTTTTAGCTAAATATTTTCCATTATTTAACACTGAATTATCATATTTTGCAGATACACTAGCTTTAGATTTGTCAATTCTTAAACCAGTAATTTCATTTGAAGATACTTTGTTGCCTGCATTGTCATAAGCAATAACTTCTAGGGAAATATCATTGCTGTCTGCATCAATTGTTCCAGCAAATTCTTTTTCGACTTTAGCAAGGTCAAATTTTGTAAATGTGTCAATACTATCAACACCATACAAATCTTTAGTTGTTAGAGAAAAGCTGTTTGTATTTGGTTTGTCAGATTGAAGAACTTGACCATTTGCTTTTACGATAACATCAGCTTTAGCAATACCTGTTGTTACACCGTTTGTAACAGGGTCAACTAAACTTACTTTATAAGTAATATCTTTTGTTGAGTAGTTGTTTGTTGATGACAAATCTTTAATGTTTACAACTGGGTTTGTCGTATCAAACACCATACCGTTTGAAGCATAGACAGATTCGTTTCCTACGTTGTCTTTTGCTTTCACAATGACGATATAGTAGCCTTCGTCAGCACCTTTGACTGCAATAGCATTGTTTTTAACATCTTCCCATGTCGTATCATCTGCAAATACAGCATCCTTGATTTTTGCTTTAGCGTCTTCATCACTAGTGATTTTTACAAGACTATATTTCAAAGATTTAAGACCACTACCCTCATCGTTTGAAGATAAGGTCATTACATAACCATCTTTACTGTTTGCTTTTGAGAATTTCACCGCTTGGTCTGCATCTGAGAAAGTAGTTGTCCCAGCATTAAAGATAGCTGCAAAAATTTTAGAACCATCAACAAAGTTAATTACAGGAGCATCTGCATCGACTTTAAATGTGTCTGGAAGGTCATATTCTTTTGTTCTTGTTGTTCCACTTTCTGTATGTGAAAGATAGAATTTCCCAATCACATCTTTGGATACAACTGTTTCAGGGATAGAAATTTTATCAGAGTATTCATTAGTACCTAAGTTTGTAGTCCTAATGTTTACCTTGTTATAACCTGAATCTTCTTGTAGGTTTAATCCAATATACCCACCAGGCTTGATAAATGTAGTTCCATCTTTTTGATAAATATTCTTACTTGAATCGTTATCAATAGAAATATGAGACCATAAATCTTCAGAAGAACGTTCATCTTCCTTGATAGTAATGTTTGCTGTTAATTTATCGGCAGCAAATTTAAAGTTACCATTTGGAACATCTTTAATCGTTAAGGTTAAGCTATCCTTGACTTCTCCAACCATATACTTATCTTTTTTAACAGATACTTCAAGGAAATCTTTAATATCCAAGTTTTCAAAATAAGCTTTTTCTTCTTCTGAATCAAAGTTTGTTTGGAAGTCTAAAATATCTTTTAGTTTATAGCTCTCAGGAACTTTCCCTGCAACTAAATCTTTCCATTCTTGCGAACCGTAAGGAACAGAAATGTCTTTCAATGAAACCTTATAGTTTTTAGCTTTAATGGTAACATCAGGTCCTTTATCCACATCAGCTTCATAAGTATAGTTGCTTGTGTTCCCTAAGAAATCTAGCTTCTTAACTTGACTTTCATGAGTGCCAACAGATGAAGTGTTTGTTTTTAACGTAGCAGAAACTTTAATTTCATCACCTGATTTTAGTCCTGCTTTGCTATTTAAAACACCTTTTAACTTCATTTCGTCTTTTCCGTCAAAAGTTTTTTCTGCTTTTTTCCAGTCAATCATGCTACTATTGATTTTACCAAGATTTTTCTTAGCAATATTCACCGTAACAACAAAGTCAACTTCTTTGAAATTGTCTGTTTTAGGGGCTTTTACACGAATTTTAGCTTTTCCTGCATTAGCAATGGTAGCTAATTGGTTGCCATCTAAAGAAATAACTGAATCGCCTTCTTCGATAGTGTAAGTTAGGTTGCCGTCATAATCATTTGGCATTTCTAACAAATCTTTAAGGTTAAATGCTGTATCCCCATAAATTTTGTTAATTTTTTTATCTTTAGAAGCTTCTTCTAGTTTTGTTAAAGTAATGTTTTCTTCCATTGCAGTTGTTGCAACTTTGAAGCTACCTTTAACTTTCTTGTATCCTTCGTGATTGATAACGTAAGATACTTCATCTCCCTCTTTAAGAGTTGATAGATTAAAATGACCAACCTCATCATCTACCAAAGATAAATTGATTTCTTGACCATCTTTTTTAGTGAACTTAAAATCAGCTTTTGTTAATGGAATAGTTTTGTCGTACTTGAATGTAATATCTGCACCAGCAGGTTTTCTACTATCTAATACTAAAACTGGCAAAGTTGTTTTTAGTTCATCAAAAGTAATTGGCTCTCCAGTAAAGTCAGCATACCCAGGTAATTTAATTGTGTAATTAAATACAGTGGTTTCATCTACTTTGGTTTTAGGAATGAACTTAATAACATCGCCATTTTTTTCCAAATCACCATCAACAACTGAACCATCTGGAGCAGTCATTTTAAACTCAAGTCCTGTTAAGTCAGTAATTGGAGTACCTGTTTCATCTACCAATTTAAACTCAGCTTCTTGCTTAACTGCTGGAGTTGGAGTTGGCGCAGGCGTTGGAGCTGGTGTTGCAGGTGTTCCTGCATCTTCACTTGTAGTTGGTGCAGTTCCACTAGTTCCATTGCTTCCACTTCCTTCAGTTGGCGAAGGGGTTGGTGTTGGGGTAGGAGTTGCAGTAGATTCTTCAGCGCTGGAAGAGTTATTATTTTCTTCTGCAAAAGCTTCCGCAGGGGCAATGACAGATGTTGTTGCCAAAACAGCCCCTAAAGAGCCAGAAATAACTCTTTTGTAAGTTTTGTAAGACATGATTATCCTCTCTTTTTCATGTTTTTTTCGTGCTTATGCAACTAATATTGACATTTTGCACATTATACTATCTAATTATATCACAAAAATAAGAAAAAAGACGGTTTTTCCGTCTTATTTCTTTCTTTTTATTCCTGTAACGACTGCGCTTACTACTCTTTGTACTTCAAATGTAGTTGTTTGCCTTCCCCAAAGCTTTGTAGATAACTGAGGTTCTTTATTTGGTTGAGATAAAACAGTGGTCTCACCCTCTCCTTCCTCATCTACAAATAAAGTTGTCGCCTCACCATCTGGAGCAGAACTTTCTTGCTCTTTAGCCAAGTCTTCTGTTACATCATCTTCTTGGAAAACTTGAACCTGAGAAGGTTGAGTCAACACTTCTGTTTCATCAGAACCATCTAACTCCGTTTGTTCGTTTCCTTCTTTTTGTTGCAACAACTCTGTCTCGTCACTGTCTGAAGGAGTAACATTTTCTTGAGGAGGGGTAGAAACAACTACTTCCTCTTTAGGTGCGACTGGAGCTGTTGAAGATAAAAATTCCAATCTTTCAAGCGTTAATTCTGCTGCTGTCAACTTCCTACCTAAGAAAGCTTCTTTAGTTCTAACGTGCAAATCAAACTCTTTATCATCACTTTCTTTATTTGTAACTTCGGCAACAGGCTCTATACTAATTGCATCAGTTTCATCCAAGTTTTCATTTAAGAGCTGAGTCTCATCGCTTCCTTCGTTTTCATCTGTTTGAGGAATTTGCATGATGTCAGTTTCGTCAAAATTAGCATCATTTTCATAAATCTCGCTCGACTTAGGTTTTGGCAAAGGAATAATATCTGTCTCGTCAATTCCTTGGTCATCTTCATAGGCTTCATAACCTTCTTCTGCAACTCCCTGTGAAACATCAACATAGAGCTTCGGAGTGGAATCTTCATTTTGACCTAAGAGTGTAGTTTCTTCTGTTCCTTCAGGTAAAGGAATTGATGATTGCCTGTTTTTAAGGGTGAAGTCAACGACTTCGTTATCAATAACTTGCTGAACTTCTCCCTGAGCATTTCTACCAATTGTAATATTATCAGCTAAGTCGCTACTATCTTGACCATATTCCTGATTGATAATTTCGTGACTATCACTTTCATCAAGAGTTTCTGAATAATACTGAGAAACAGTTTTAGGTTTTTTAGTGTCAACAGCTTTCTTCTTCCCTTTACCAGTTTTGAAACGATAGTAATCCAACAAATCGTACTTCCAAACAATAAAAGCAGATAAACCTAGTAGTAAAAATCCAAGCACCGCTACAAAAAGAGATGCTGTTTTTAAAAGTCCAATATATTCAGCCATTTTAACATCTCCTTTCTAATCAGCAAAAGCATAATCAACTGCTTGACGTGCTTTTTCTAAGCTTTGTTTAATTTGATTGACCAGTTCTTGGTCTAAATCCGAATCAAAGTCATCCATCTTAACAATATCTGCCAGTCTTAGCTTAACCATTTCAAGTTCTGACTCTATTACATCTTGTTTAATGCCAGCATTTTTAAAGTCGTTTGCATGTAGTAAAATTTGAGCTACTAACTCTTTATAAACGACTAGGGCAGTCTTCAAATTGTCATCATGAGCAATGTCTCCAGAAGCTAACAGAACAATATCATCCCAATAGTCATTATAAGAGATACCTTTGTCTCCTGCCTTATTTTTTAGGTTGATTCTCATGTTGTAATCAGCGATTTGACTAAAACGTTTTGCCCTTTCAATTTGAGAAGGAGATAAATGCTTGCTTTGTTTTGCAATATCAAACCAAGGCTGAGACAACTGCTTATTACCATCTTCTCCGTAATAGTAAAAATAAGCTAATCCCATGTCATAGGCAAATTTGTCATAAGCTTCTTGATTGTTTTTTAGCTTGTTCTCGATTGTTTCATCACTAGATTTCCCTTTAAAACCTAGAATTTCAGTCATTTTATTAACTTCTTCTTGAGAAAATTTTCCGTCTTTTAAGAAAGCATTATTTAGCAATGCTTCATAAGCATCTACTTTCTCTGGGTTTAATTTAATGGCTTCTTGATAAGCTTTAATTTGTTCAGCTTCATTAGGAAGACTTGCTGCTAAGTGCAATTGTTCTTCATAATTTTTAGTCTGAATTGAATTAGCATAAGCGTTTAAACCAAAACTAACAACAAAAGAAAGGATTGCAGAACAAACAGTTGTATAGAACAAAGCACTTGCTTTTTTCTTACCTTTGATATAGCTAGTTTCTAGTTCTTTGTAATGTTCTAAAGCAAATTTAAGTTCTTTAGCTGTTTGGTAGCGGTCATTTGGGTTATTAGCGATACATTTTAAAATAATAGATTCTAACCCTGTTGAAAGACTAGGATTCCATTCTCGGATAGGGCGGATTTCATAAGGAGGTTTATTAGGGTTTTTACCAGTTACCAAGTGATAAATAGTTGCCCCTAAATTATAAATATCTGTCCTAGCATCAGTTTGACCATCCCCACCATACTGCTCAGGAGCAGCATATCCTTTTGTACCCAAAGATGTCGTATCTTCATTTTGTCCAGTTTTGTATTCTCGTGCAGTACCAAAGTCAATCAATACAATCTGACCATCTGGACGCAACATAATATTTCCTGGTTTTAGGTCTCGATAAATAATAGCTGGTTTGCGCGTGTGCAGATAATCCAAAACTGAACACAACTGAATTGCCCAATTAACAACGTCTTCTTGAGGCTGTTCACCTTTTTCATCAATGATAGCTTTTAAAGTTCGACCTTCGACATAATCCATGATAATGAGGTAGGTATCGTTCTTTTCAAAAATATCAATGATTTGAGGCAAGTTTTCATGCTGAAGCTTTTTGAGAATTTCAATCTCAGTCATTAAATTTTGCTTAACTAAAGCAACATCATTTTTCTCAGTCTGACGAACTTCCTTGATAGCCCAGTTTTTGTTGGTCTTAATGTTCATAGCCAACCAAACGGTTGACATACCACCCTTCCCAACTTTTGCAATAACCTTATACTTTCCATCAATTAACGAGCCTAAACGCAGTCCTTGTGAAGCATTTTGCTCAACCATCCAACTCCTCCTTTACATACTACAAGCTACTACTGTAATGTTGTCTCTTTCGCCACGCTCTTTAACAACTTTTATTAAATAGTCAAGGCGGTTAATTAAATCTTTTTTGAGTTCATCAACACCTTCAATATCTTTAATATCTTCTTTTCGATTGATATACAAGACTTGATACATTTCTTCTACTGTTAGCTGATGACGGAATCCATCACTACAAGCAAAGAATACATCCCCTTCTTCATAAGAACCAAAGGTAAAGTCTGGGACAGCCCTCTCACCGATACCCACACATTGAAGAAGAACGCTTCTTTGTGGATGAGTTTCGGCTTCTTCAGCAGTAATTTGACCGTTATCTAACAATTGCTGGACAACACTTTGGTCATGGGTTAATTGTTCAATTCCTTTTGAAGTAAGTTTGTAGATTCTTGAGTCTCCAACGTTTACAGTAGCATAATGATTGTTATAGAGTAAAATAGCAGTCATTGTAGTCCCACAATCCGCATAGTGTTCCCTGCCGTATTGAGAAATTTTCTCGTCAGCTTCTTCTATGCGCGGTAAAATACTATCTTTAAACGATTGGTCAGAAATACCTTCCATTAACAATTCTGGCAAATCTTCATCAAACCAACTGTTTAAAACATTTACAGCTTCGGCAGAGGCAAGCTCCCCAAAAGAAAGCCCACCCATACCGTCACATACACTAATAAAGGTAACTTCGCCAACTTCAGTCGTAGCCCTCCTGATAATCAACGAATCTTGATTTACCTCTTTTTTGATACCTACATCGGTTTTATATCCAGTTAATACCATTTAGTTACAACCTCTTGTTTCAAATTATTACTCATAGTAAGTGAAAGACACGTTCGCCAAACGAATCTTATCGCCATTATTTAATTTTGCGTAACGATATGATGGCAATTGATTTCCGTTTAAGTAAGTATAGTTCTTAGATTGTAAATCTTGAACATGATACTTCCCATTAAGAACAGCAAACTCAGCGTGCGCTCTACTTACAGATGGATTTCCTTTAATGGCGTAATTAACCTTATTAACTTCTTTACCGATAATAAAACCGTGACGCAATGGAATTTGATGACCATCATCATCTCGAACCAAATATGGAGTTCTTCCTAGAATCGTAGTCTCATCTCCACCATCTTCTAACAAATCTGGTTGTCCATAACGCTGATTTGTTAAATCAATTGGTCTATCTGGACTTTCTTCTGCAAATTCAATGCCAGGAATATTTGTGTTATTCGTTCTTAAACCAGCGTGAGAAGTTTGAGCTGTCACGTCCAATCCATAATCCATTTCTTCGTATTGACCATTAGAATTTCGTTGTTGCATAACAGGCTCTTGGTAAGTTGGACGTTGAACCGCTTGTCTTTGACTACCTAAATCAGCTTCGTCCATTCGACGCAACTCTTCAGAGAAGTCAGTTTCCTCTTGTGGCATAGCTACTGGCATTTTTTTGTTTGGTTTTGCTACTTTTCTACCTTTTTTGATTTTAAGGACAATGAAAGTAACAAGACCACCTAAAAGAATAACGGCAGTTCCAATAATCAAAGGAAGCTTTAGCTTATCAAGTAAAGTGTATTCTTCTAAGCTTGAATACGCATCGTTAATTTTCTTTTCTGCGCTATCAACTTCTGCTTGAGTTTTATCTTCGTTTCCTAAGATTTTCTTTCCTTCGTCAACTGCTGACATCAATGATTCATAACCAGCTTTTTTGTAGTCTGAACCTTTGACAGCTTCAGCTTTTTGGATAGCTTCTTCAAGAGCTTTTGTAGTGAGAGATGCACGTTCAGCATCTTTCAAAGCTTTTTCAGCTTCTTCTTTCTCTTTCGCTTCACGTTTCTTTTCAGCAGTGATACGAGTATCGAATTTTACACCATTATTATTCAAAAACGTTTGAAGTCCACCGCTAGGAACAACTGTCAAAGCATCTCCTGTGCCTGTAACCATACCAATAATGTTCCCTTTTTCATTATAAACTGGAGAACCTACTGGATTTCCTTTACTCACATCTGCTTTTAAAGCTAATGTCCCACTAGCAGCATTTGTTGCAGGTTTAACTAAAAGACCTTCTACTTCTGTAATTTCAGCTTTTTTATTCACTAAATCAGAAACTTTTAGTTTGTACTTAGTACCTTCAGTATTGTTTACATCGCCTTCTTCTTCAAAAATAGCAGGTGTTGATTGAGTTGTCTTTTCTAACGAGATTAAACCTAACCCATTTTTTGAAGTGTTTGCTTTTACAGCCAACATTTCACCATCAGAGTTTGTAACCTTAATCTTAAAATGTTTTTCAACTTCAGCTTCGTTTTTTAAGTCAATTCCAGCAGTTTTATACGCCTCAGCCTTTTTATCTAAGATACTTTTGTAAAGGGAGTTTGAAGTGCTTGTGTCAGCTAAACTTTGAATTGTTAAAATTTCTTGATTGCTAACTAAGTACCCTGTACCTTTTTGCCATTCATCAAAAGAACCATCGTCAAATTCATAACCAATCTGAATACTAAACACAGAGCTGTCTGATAAGATTGCAGACTCCTTCTCAACAACTGAAGAAATTGTTTTGTCTGCTTCTTTCTTTTCCCCAGCAGGTTTTTCTGCTGGTTTTTGAACTTTTTCAGTGTTTTCTTCAGCTAAAACGCTTGAATATAAAAAGGGAGTTGTTGTAGGCGAACCTGCCAACAAAGCTAATAAAGCAACTGCTGTCGCCCTTTTTTTAATGTTTAACATAACTTTCCTCCAAAAGTGGTTTATTTCATATAAAATAAGTATGCCACAAAAAACCACAAAAACGTAAAAAAAATAAGAAAAAAGAGTAAAAAATCTCTTTTTACTCAATAGTAATTGTAATGAACCTTTTTTCCATATCAATAAAAATATCAATTTCATCATTCGGAAGATTCATTCGAACATCATTTTTTTCAAGTAGTTTATTGATATAATCATTGGCTTCAGGATTAAACATACTATGTTCAATCAATACTTCTCTAGATTTATTTAGATTTAATACTAATTTTAAAGGATTGTAATGTGTTGCTCCTCTTAAAATATTTGAAAGCCATACATCTATTCTTTTGGCTTCTACTAAATCTTGTAAAAAATCCATTGGATAGTTATTTGAATTAACCGTCCGTAAATTCATACTTCATCTTCCTTTCTTTTTATAATTTGTTTTCTTTAGACGAATCACTTGTTCTAACTCTTCTAATTCTACCGTTTTTCTCTCAATTTTTCTAGAAAAAAATCTTGAAAAAATAAAAATGAAAATTACAATCAATAGTAACTTCATCTCAAATAAAGCTATTTTTTTATAAGCTAATATTCTTCCACTAGCAAAACTGAATAAAATCAGCTCGCAAAAGAATAGCAAAGACAAAACTAATTCGCTAAATCTTAAAAAGTTTGCTTTCTTTTTAAAATCAGCTTGCATCAATTTCACGGAGGGTTGTTTCTTCTTTTTCATTTCTTCTCCAAAAATAAAAGTGAATCGAATAAAAGATAAATTCCTTTTTCGACTCACAATTTCATTTTATTCTTTCCTACTTACTAAAAAACTACCTTTTTCAAAATTTGAGACAATGTTTTCAAGGTGTGAATCTTGCGTTTCTAGAATAGCGTCTAAAAAATCTTTATCGTTAAAGAAAGAATGATAAACATCTTTGTGCAAGCTTGGAGTTGCAATAATTGTTTGGCACTCTTTTAATAAGTCGATTGGTAAAACATCAATTACATCCCTAACAACAATTTCAATAAAACAATTATAAGCTTTACCGAAGTTAATCATATTATTTAAAAAACTAAATAATCCTTCTTCTCCGACAAAAGCATATACTTTATCCAACGAATCAATAATTACTAAAGTTTTCTTAGGTAGTGGAACTTCGTCTAAAATTTGATAATTTTGAAGTTTGGCAAGATTTGCGTAGCGAATGACATCACTCATTAGATAGAAAAGTTTACTTCCAATCTCATCTTCTAAACTCCTATCTGTTCCTTCTAACATCATTTTAGCAACATCAATATGCACAACATTGTCAATGTCAATGTCTCGTTTATAATTCTCTAAGCTTTGCTCAAAATCGTTCGTTCTAAGTAGTAATACAGGAAAGTCTTTTTCCGATACTTTCAATTCTTCTTCTAAAAAAATACCCACAATTTTTCTCCTAATCTTCAATCAATTCTGAGAAACCATTCTCGAACAAATAACCCCAGTCTTTACGAATTTCTTCTTCAGTCAAGTTTTTAACGTCAGTATCTAGAATGTCTGCATTTGCCTTAACCATATACTGACCTTCTGCTGTTCTTACAAGTAAGTTCGGATAAACTTGTTCGTAGTTCGCAATTTTTGTGATGTAGTATTGAATTTCTAATTCTGGAATCAATGAACCTAACCAAATTTTCGCAAATTCATTTTGGTTGTTGTGAACCCAAGTAATCAGTTTTTCGTTGCCTGAAGCTTCAATCTCAGCATAAACTTCAAATACGCTCTTAGCTTTGTCTGCTTGCTCATGCCAGTTATTAAATACGCGTGGGACTTGAATTGTTTCGATTTTCATATCTTCTCCATCTTCTAATTCTAAATTTTCTTCTACATTTTCTACAACAATTGTTTCATCAAGAGTAAAATTCTCTTCACTATCTTCTGATGCGCTCACTAACTCATCTTCAGCTTGAGGGTCTTCTAAAACAAATTTGCTTTCAGTTTCCTCTGATGATAATTCTGTCTCGGAAACAGCATTATCTTCATAAATTTCCTTATCTTCATAGACTTCCATTCTGCCATTTGTTTTTCCAGAGCCAGCAACGCCAAATATAAGTGTTGAGTTAGTATCTTCAGTTAAACCTATTTTATCACTGATTAAACTTCTAGGCATCTCTTTTGTTTCATCTAAACCTTCTTTGTCAGGGGTTTGTGCATAAGTAGCACTTGAACCTGCCAAATATTCCTTTTCTGGATTTGATTGTGGAATAGATGAAAAGTCTTTAGCAACTGGAATTTCAACTTCTTTAATTTCTTTATTTCCATTTGAATTTTCCAATAATTCCGCAATATTTACTTTTTTCAAAGGAGGTTCTGTTCCTTTGCTGTTTTTTTGTGATTGTGATGATTTAAAAAATCCCATATTTAATCCTTTTCGTCAATTTGTTATTTATAGTTACTATTTATTTTATCAAACATAATGTTATGTTGTCAAGTTGAAGAAATAATGTTTACAAAAAAGTTGAGGATAATAACAAAAGATGATATACTATAAAAGTAGGAAGAGAGATTTCTCTCATCCCTACCTAATTCACAGCAATGTGAACATATAGCAATAGTCACGCTATATGGTTTGGCAAAACTAAAAATTGTTTCCTTGCGATAAGCCTAAGAAGCACAACATAGGAAGTTAGAGCAAAAAATCTAATCAACCACTTTGAGCAGTAGTGAGAACTGCTCTGTGACTTTATAAAGATAAAAACCTCTTTAACAGAGGTTTTTTGTTTTATATTTGCTATTTGCTTAATTGTTGTCCATGAGTTTTTTCAGGAAGTTTACTCTTGTTAGAAGTTTGCTCCATATTATTGCGAGTAGCTTCGATTTCTGCTCGCTTCTCCCTTAGCTTTTGACCATAAATTTTCGCTTTTTCAGGATTTGAACGGAGTTTGTAATCTCTGTCAGCATCCGTCCTTAATTTATTCATGGCAGATGTCCTAAAATCACCTGGAATAGCAAAGAAACCTTCATATTCTTCTTTCTCGTTATGAATGAAGTTACGAACCTCATCGTAGAATGGAGCAGATAATTTCGTTCCTGGATTGTCCACTAGCTTAGAAGGAAGATACCTTTCAAGTGTAGGGTCTTTCCTAATTTCATCCATAAATTTAGAAGACAAGCTCAAATTGACTGCTGGAGTCAATAATTTGTGTTCCTCTAAGCTATTCCACTTACCTGCTAACTCTTTCATTTTTTCTACTGCTTTAGGGTGATTTTTATAAGCATTTTCTTTAAACCACCTTTGGTAAGCAAGTGTTTTGTCTAAGTAAAATTTATCTACTTTATCCTCAAGCTCTAAAAAGAAAGCATTGTCTGGATTGTAGTTCATAGAAACGTCTGGAGTTAGATACTTCCCAAGGTCTGGGTCAATACTTCCATCTTCTTTAATAAAAGTTCGTGCATAAGCCCTACTTGCTGCCTCTCTCATTTCTGGGCTGCCTTCTACAATCGCAAGGATATAATCAACGTTAGATGGTTCATTCCCATTTTGTTCTTCGAACCATTTTTTAAAATCTTCACGAAAATCTGTTTGCACTTGTTCGTTTACACTCATCGTTCAGTCCCTTTCTGTTCATTATTTTTATTATTCTTAACAGCCTCTTTTTCTTCAGAGACATAAGTTTTCCATCGAGAATTAGCAATTTTATATTCTGACAAATCACTATCAAGAATTGGGTCAATCGTTTCATCTTTAATATTTTTCAATAATTCATTAAAGAACGGACTGTTTCCTTTTGTAGTATTTACGACTTCAGACGGAATAGACATGTAGTTTGATTGGTCTTGAGCAACTTTGAATCCCATTTGAGACTCTAAATCAACCATCTTATCCAATTCATGTCGTTTCAACTTATCTTTATTATTTAATTGATACCACTCATCAATCAGTTTTTGCAAATCACTATCTAATCCTTGGTTAAATGCACCAATGTGGTCTCCATCATAGTCATCAATGTCAATTGAGTTGTATTTGGTTGGGTCAAAGATATAATCTTGGTAAATATCTAAGTTCTCAGCCTCATTATTATAATCTGGGTCAAAGATTTTTTCTAAAGATGCAAAAGGAGTATCATCACTAGGAGGAATATTTCCTAAGTTCATTTCGTCCAAGGTTGGAGAGAAGTAAATATCTTCATCAAAGTCTTCAATCCCTATAACATCTTCTAAAACAGGAGGAGCATTTCTGTCGTCAAGCGTAAGGTTTTTGTAGTAATCTTCAATAGCTTGTTGGTCTTCTTCCATGCCACCTCTGGCATAGTATTTCATTTGTTCAGGAGTTAGTTCTTCAAATGAGTCTAATGGTTGTGGAATATCTCCGCCTTCCATGTTTCGTTCGTCTCTTAATAAAGAATCTAACTGAGCTTCGATACGAGCCAATTCTGCTTCCGCAAACTTCTCAGTGTTTTCTCGGTAAGTTTCTAATGATTTATACAAGTTATCTTTAAATAAATCTTCTTTTGTAACTTCTTCTCCTGACAAGCGTTTTTCATCTACTGCCTCTTTTAGTTTTCTTACGTCCTCTTTTCTTTCAACTAAACGGTCAAAAAATACATTGTTTGGTTTTTCAACGTCAGTGATAGATTTTGGCAATTCGGTAAAAATTTGAGGCGCAACAATAACAATATCGGCTAGTTTTTGCTGATAAGCTCTTTCAAAAGATTCAGGAACTTGACCATTAAACTTAGCTTTTTCTGCGTCCATTTCTTTAATAGCTCTATGTCCCCTAAACACCTTATCGTGAACGTGGAAAAAGACATCTGGCTGGATACTTTCTGGTCCATCTACTTGAGGAAGACCTTTGATTAAAACAAAGTGGTGAAAAGCTTCTTGCTCAGAGCGCGTGACTTCAGCAGGTGGTTTTTCCATCATTCGTTCTAATTTGTTCCTCATGTCAATAGGGTCAGTTTGTTTCTTTAATTGGTCATAAAAGAAAAATGTCTCTTCAGGGGTACTATAACGGTGATACTCCCCTTTTAAAAACTTAGGAACGAGAGTGTAATTGCGTGGGTCTCTGATGATTTCGTCAATCATTTCTTGTAGTCGTTCTTGGTAATCATACAAAAGAACCCCATCTGTTCGGCATCGTTGGTAATCAGCGACCAGATTTCTCATCCTGCTAAAATCTTCTTGATTATACTCTTCCCAAGTCATCTTATCAGAATCTAATAATACTTTTTTAGACATTTTATTTCCTTTCTATATTTTATTACTTATAGTATGCCATAAAAAACAAAATAAAAGAAACAGTTCCTTCAAAACTGTTCCTTTTTAGTTTTATTTCAAAATATCTAAGCCGTGAGATTTACCAGCAACTTTTGTAGCTAAATCTTTAGTTCCTGAGAAAATAGCCATGCTTGTATCCTTATTTTTATCTTCTTTTTGGTTAGACTTATTAAGAATACCTTGCATTTGTTTAGCACCAGGTGCGACTTTCGCAATCATTTCGTTGGTTTTTTCATTCACCAAATTGTTCGCTTTATTTTCCAGTGGGTTATTTTTCCCAGTTGCAACATCTTTTGCAACATCCACTGCACCTTTAGCATCCAATCCCTTTTTAGCAACATTTACCGAAGCTTTTGTAACAGTCACAGCCTTTTCAACTGCAACACTCATACCAGCAGTAGGTGCTGCTAGAGCCACTGACGCTGCCTGAGTTGCTGCTTTTGTAGCTACCTTAGTAGCCACTTGTTTTGTAAGTTCTGCCCCACCTTTTTTAAGAGCTGAGTTAATTCCTAAGTGAGCATTGATTTTTCCAGCAATAGCCATTGACTTGTCAGCTTGTCCTTTGAAAAATTTCCCAACAAAGTTCTTCTTAAATAAGAAGGAGTTAGACAGCTTATTTAAAGCGTTAGCTCTTGTTTCATTGAACTTAGATAATTGCTTCAAAATGCCTTTAGGAGTTTTGTTCAAAGCAAGTTCTCCTAGCTTGAATTTTTCTTTAATCTTACTAGTAGCTTTTCCGATAGCCTGTTGTTTACCATAATTTTTAGTAAACTCAACAGCCTGCTTCCGTCGTTGTTCTTGTTGTTGAACTTGACTTGCGATAGCTCCTAAACCTTGTTGGACAATTTGTTGTCCGTTTTGTTCACTATTCATGTTATCCATCCTTTTTTTTGATTGTATCGCCAATTATTAGCGTTTCAGACCTTGGTCATTTGTTTTTGTACCAATACCAAAGGTTTTAGCAGTTTCTTTTCCTGCTTGAGCTTTACCACGAGCTTTTTTAATAACGTCTAGAAGTTGGTCTTTCTTCTTTTTCACGATAGGTGCAGCAGCTTTCATAGCTTTATCTGTCGTTGCATCTAAAGCTTTGTGTTTTGCATACCCTTTAATTCCTTCGATAGCTTCTTTTCCTTTTTGTTCTTTCTTCCCAACTTCCCCCATGAAAGCTGAGGCGATTTGTTGAACCATTTGTTGTCCGTTTTGTTCACTGTTCATATTTTATGACTCCTTTAATACTTTCTTTATATTATCGTCTAAGTGTAGGTGCTTTATCTACACTGCCTAAACCAATACTTTGGTTTGTTTTGTTAATAGCATTTGTTTTTGCTGTTGCTTTGTTAAGAATGTTATCCACACTCTTACCTTTTTTACTAGCTTCCATGCTTTGTTGCACTTGTTTAGCGTCAACTTTGCTATTTACAAGTGAATCTTTACCTGAAGCAATAGCGTTCTTAGTACCAGCTATTTTTTCACCAGTATCTTTTGCTTGCGCAACCATTTTCTTATGTAAAGCAAATGCAAATTTGGTGAATAGGTTAATCAGCATCTTCTTCAAGTTACCGATTTTACCTAAATCGGCACTATTAGCAATACCATCTTTCCAGTTAGAAATACCGTCCTTAAAGTTTTGTCCTGTTTGTTCTAACCATTTTTGAGCATCAGGATTAGCCCAACCTACAACAGTTGAGATTCCTTTCCCAGCTAAATCTGCTACGCCTTTTACAGCTCCTCCTGCAAGCTTAAAAGCTCCACCAATTAGTCCGCTTCCAAGCCTGACCATACCTTTGAGTGCATCAAATGGACCCATTGTCTATTCCTCTTTCTTCCTTTGTTATTTTTACATTAGTATATTTTAATTTTATACAATATACAAGTTTTTACATTTCTAACGAGACATCCCTTGACCTAAAGCAGCCATTAGTTGTCTTAAAATGTTTCCTGTTAAAACATGCTCGCCTTCACGAGCCGCTTTTATAGGAGCTTTTGCAACACCTGAAACCATCTGTTGTGGCAAAATAGATGCGTGGAAAGCTGCTCCTCGAACCCCTTGTTGAATCAAGAAGTCACGACCAGCTTCTAATCCAGGTTTTTCGTAAGCTCCCTTACGAGTTAATTGCTCAAATGCTAAATCGACATCATGAGGTTGAACTTTTTGACCGTTAATATGAATAACAACATCATATTCAGGAGCATAGTTCCCTCCACCTTTTCCGTCCCAGCCACCTTGAGAAAGAATTTTTGGCAGGTCTGACAAATCAGGGAAAGTCTCAATGAAACGAGGGTCATTATCAATTTGAACCCTTTGCTCCATATACCCATCATCACCACGTTCAAGCAAATCATAACCTAAAGCCTCTAGCTTTTCACGATTGATTCGTTCTGTTTCTTCAAGCCTCCTAGTCCATTCCGTTCTGAAGTTGTCAACGTCATCCACTCGGACATAAGATTTTCCATCAGCCGTTCTTTGACCAGTAATGACATTATCATGGAGTAATTCAGATATTCCGAAAGGAGCGAGAACTCTTTGGAATCTTCCTGATTTATCCATTTCTTCTGTAAAGATACGACCAGTCATTACTAAATCAATCGTAATATCATTCTTACCCCTATGAGTCGCAAATCGACCACGAGGGTCAGTAAACTCAATATCCTGAATAAATTCAGGTGCGTTAGGGTTATATTTTTCAAAAATAGGGTTGTCAGGCTGACGTTCGTGTTCTTCTCTGTTTCTTGATTCGTGATAAACAGTCTTGAAACGTTCTTCATAAGCTTCGTTTCCTTGTTCATCCATAGTCTTTTCAAAAGCACGACCTTTCTTAGTCAGCCTGTTAAGTGGAGATAAAATAAGTGAACCTCCACTAATTTTACCTTCAAGGTGCTGTCCGAAAGTTTTATCACGAGACATCAACAATGCCAATTCTTGCTTCATTCGACTACCATAAGTTGTCAATACTTCATTCGTATTGATATTTGTAGCTCGGTTTTCAGCTTCTTTTAACAACTTTTCTAAGTCGTTTTTAATAAAAACTCCCATAATTTAATTCCTTTCTATCACAAAATAATTGCGATTAACGACTGTGGACTTTAACCACTTTAACAGATTGCTCTTGAGTTTGTCCACGTTCAGCAGTTTCTTTCTTGTGCTGTGACAATGTTTTGACTGCTGGGTTTTGTTGGGCTACTTTCACAATTTGTGTCATTTGTTCCATGTTTCTTGGACCAATATTCTTACCTAATTGCTTCAACATTCCTTCGGCAACATCAATCGGTACTTTCTGACCATTTTTCATAGCAAAAGTATCTTGCCCTTGTCGTTCAAAGCGTAAGGTATCTTTCCCAATCTTAAATTCAGTAGCACGTCCTGTTTGGTGAGTCATCATAGCAGCACTTTGAACAATTCCTTTAACTTGGACATTCAATTTAGCTTCTGCAATCTTATCAGCAATACTACCTTTGGCAAGAGGAGATTTGCCTTTGTTTGGAGTTTTATTCCCTCCAGCAACAGGCTGGTCTTTCATCTTTTCGGTTGTTCGAGTGATGTCTTGCCCTGTATAATTATTTTTAGCAACAATTTCAGTATTTCTTTCTGTTATGACTTTCTTAGTACGCTGATTCTTATCTACTTCTTTTTGTTGTTGTTGAGAAGAAAGAGTTACTTTTTTAGTTGCTACTTTATCTTCTATGCTAGAAGCTCTATCTCTATTGTTGCGTTGCTGATTGCGAGAAGATTTAAGAGATTGGCTCTTAGATTTTTTCTCTGAGCGATTTTTTGAATTTGTTTTCTTGCGGTCATTTTTTCGCTTAGATGTTGAAAGTGAATTAGCTTTATCTAAATCATTTTCACCAATATCTTCTCCATCTAAATCATTATCCAAATCGAAATCATCTTCTCGCTCTCTGTCCAAATCTTCATCTTCTTTATTAGTCTTTTGAATAGTAGTTTCTTGCGCTTGCTCTGCTAATTCTAAGTTTCGTTCCAACTCTTGTTGGTATTCTTCCAAAAAGTCATTAAAGTTTAAAGGAGGTTCATCTTCTAAAGATAATTGAGGGTTGAAAAATGCTGCTTGTTGAGTTTGTTGAACTTGACCCTCTCCTCCTAGTTGTTGACTTTGAGCTTGTTGCATTGCTTCTTCTTGCATTTGTTGCAGATGCTCTGCTACTTTTTGCGCACCAAACTGCAATCCACCTTCTACTGTCGTAAAGGGCAATTCAATCCCACGTTTAGCAGCCCTTGTTTGTTGAACCATATCTTAGACCTCCTTTCTATCATCTAATTATGAAAATTTATTTTTCGTTCCAAAGATACTCTCTTTCGCTAGTTGAGCGCGTATTTTAACTTCTTCACTAGCTTCTTGACCAGTTTCTTTCTTTAAAACTGAACCTGCATCAATTATAGTTTTGCCTTGAACTGTAGTTTGTTTAATTCCTAGTTTTTTCTTTGCTTCTTCAGTTTCTCTTCTATCATGTGTTCCATTCTCTTTATCTAACATAATCACTGCATTTTCAACAGCTTTTCTTGCTTGCAAAAGACATTCTGGGTAAAACTTGATGATAACAGCGCGTGCAACATCTAAGCTAACTTCTTTATTTTGATAGGAATAAGTCATTGTTGACCTACCTGGAATTAAAAGGAATTGGTTATTAAGACCGTTATAATAAAATGTAAATGAAATAGCTCTACCAATATATTCGCATTGGTCTGATAATAAAGCTAATTGAAGAACAGGGGCGTATTTTTTAAATAAATCCAAGCTCATCAATTTTTCAACTAAACTTTGTTTAAAGTTTTCTTTGTTCTTTTGAATCGTTGTTTTCGCTTTAAATTCATCTTTCGGTTCTAACTCGTTGTTGATAAACATCCCATCTTTTGTGAAAGTTACTTTCATTTTAAGATTTGGGTTTCCTTTTTTGGAGACATAAAACGATAAAGAACCTAAATCTTCAGCAATATCTACAATTGTGTTGTAGTAATTTGTATAATATTTTGGTTCGTCCTGTTTTTTTTGAAGTAAAAGCCCTTTATTTTCACGAATATTTCTTTTACCATTTCTATTTGGAAAATTCATTTTTTTGTTTCCTCCTTCTATACTAATTAGTATGCCATAAATTTCAAAATAAAAAAATAATTTCTCAAAAAAAACAAAGTTTATAAAAACTTTGTTTTATTGAACAGCATAAAATCCATCATCAGCATTGTCTGCTGAAGTAGATGAGAATTTAATAACTTCATCGTTAAATACTTCGATACCGATATTAGTAATGTTATTAAAGTCGCTGACATCATTATTATTATCAACTACCTCAGCGTTTTCAGAAACAACTTTTTCGTTAAACTCTTCAGGGTGTTCTTCGATATTTTTAGCTTCTTCGACAATTGGATTACCATCTGCATCTACATTATTTTGAAGTTCTTCTGCACGGTCAGCTTTTTCTTGTTCATATTCCTTTTGAATATCTTGTTCTTCTTTAGTTGGGTCTTCTACTTCCCCATGCTCCTCTTCTGGAGTATAAAGATATTCGTCGTCGTAATTAGAATCGTTACGACGTAAGTAGTCGATTTTTTCAGGATTGAAATAATAAGGTTTTAGACTGCTTAATAAAGGATATTCAGGATGGTCTATCGTCTTATATTTTTTACCTTTGTAAGCATACATAGACTTCAAAAGAACGATACAGTCATCTTCGTCCATCGTCCGCAACTGAGGCGCAGTAAACAATTCAACCCCTTGTCTGTTAATAGACATAGAGCCAGATTTACCAAAAGAGGCGTTCATAACTGCACGAGTTTCTTTACCCAGCAGTTCTGAAATCCATTTGGTTGTTTCCGTATCCGCACCACCACCAAGGTAAATCGTACAGTCACAGTTACCTGAAATTTCTGACCAGTTATCTTTATACAAATTCTTCATCTGAGATAAAGACTGCAAGATAATAGATACCGAAATCTCGTACTTACGAATGGTTGCTACTTTTTGTTCAAACTCAGGGATTTTACCAATGTTGGCAAACTCATCCAGCATTAAGCGTAAATGAATTGGAAGGCGTTGACCGTGGTTTGATTGAGTAGAATTTGCTTTAACTCCACCTTGTCTCAATAGATACAAAGCACGAAGGGCTAATTCTTCTGTTCCTCTGTAAAATACTAATTCATCGGCTTGAGTTCTTAACTCCCACCATTCAAATTGTCTGTTATATTGAATCCTTCCCTCACATGCTCTTTGGAAAAACTCTTGAGCTTCAGCAGCTTTTTCAACAGATTCTTCTTCAGAACTAGCTCTAAAAGTCTTAACTAGTTGTCCTTCTCCGTCAACAATCAACTGAGAAAATTCTGCTGTATTCTCACAGTAATCATATACACGTTGGAAGAGTTGTGAGTACATTAGTGATGCCAAGAAGTTGAAGGTTTTATCCCCTGTTGGCAAGATGATAAACAAACCAGTTTTTTCATCGCCAATACGGTCTAGTGCAATATCGTCTGTGTCTGTAAGCATTGCTACGTCACTAAGAGAGAAAGCTTGCAGACGCACACCACACGAAATCAAGATACCCTTCAAAGTCTTACCTGCACCCATCTTAAACAGTCCGTACTGTTTGGCTGCAAAAGATTCTGGGTCAGTTTCAGCAATCTCATCAAAGATATAATCCAGCGGAGATTTAGAAGACGAGTCATTTTCATCAATATCTGCCGCAAGCATCAAACGCATAACGTTTGAAAAGTTCTGTTGCTGAGGCTCTGTATAGTGATGCAAATAAGCAATCAAAGCATTTAGCAAAGCCGTTTCTGATTTCTCCCAGAAAGGGTCTCCCCCTTGTTTGTCAGGCGGATTAGTATTTGAAATCAAGGTTGTTACGAGGATTTCAATATCCTTATCTGAGTGGATATAATTAAATGGATTATAATGCGAACTTTTCTCCATGTGAGAGATGTTAAAACATTTAATTTTATATCCGTAATACTCAAGGAATGGAGCATACTCCTTATAAAGACCACCTGAAGGGTCAGTGATTGCGTAAGAACAGTTAGCTTGGAGAAGATTCGGTCCTACAAAGTTAAATGATTTACCAGCACCAGAACCCCCTATGATGAATACGTTCATATTCCTTCGAATAGCGGAGTTGTTCATAGACATAAATAAATCTTGAGAAAAAATCATATTGTTTTTCCCTGATTTATCCGTTGAGCCAAACGGTTCTGTGAACTTTTTATTGTAATCATCTAAGTCCGTCAACCACTTCGCATCCCCCTGAACTGTATCAGGGTCATAGTGTCTTTGCAGGTAACGTATAATCATATTTAAAATAGTGAAAAACGCAAATGCAAAGGTGATTAACGTCGTTAGCCCAAACCAGCCCCTTGGAAGAGGGAAGATTCCAAAAGGATTTAAGAAAATATCAAAAAATCCTTCAGAAACCCACTCAACACCTGAACCAGTAGGGTTTTCACGTTTCATGTGAAG
>QWCT01000516.1_pt1 | contig 24754 bp, 31 predicted proteins | sample 1972681 | NCBI WGS metagenome assembly QWCT01 (sample SAMN09866701, study PRJNA288562) | Human oral metagenome isolate pre3_saliva, whole genome shotgun sequencing... | isolation source: mouth | host: Homo sapiens | place: USA: California | reverse complement strand
ATGTTTTAGGGTGTCTATTAGTAAGGTTACATCATTTATATAAAATATTTAATAAGTAAAAATAGCAAGTGCTATAAACGTTGATATAACAGCATTCTTGTTTTTTATAAAATATGTTTTGCGAAAAGTGATGTAACCTGTAACCGTGTGGAAAATATTCACAAAATAAGCATACTTTTTAATAAATAAAGGAGAAGAAATGTCATACACAGTAACACTATATTTTGACAACATGGTAGACGAAACTCACTTTTTTAAAAAGGAGGGCGATGCAAGCAAATGCAAGGCTCAGCTCGAGAGCAAGTATCGAGGTAATCGGTTGTATAAGGTGAAGATGGAGGAGGTGGAGTGATGGAACGACCTAAACGATACCCATCTGGATACTTCATTCCTGAACTTATTGAAGATGAAGATATTATCTTCAATAAAGACAGTGAATATCACAAGCAGAAGAAAAAAGAAAAGAAAAATCCCATTTTTAAAAGAAATAAGTCCAAAAATAGATGGGCGCTTTAAGGAGGTTACAGAATGAAACGAAAAAGCATATCTAAAGCCACTAGACAAAAAGTCTTAGATAAGTATGGTGGTCACTGTGCTTATTGCGGAAAGGAATTGGATTTAAAAACTTTGAGAGTGGATCATTTGCATCCTCATTATCGAGGCGGAGAAGATAATTTCGATAACTATATGCCTGCTTGCTATCAATGCAATTTCTACAAATCTACTTTTCTGTTGGAAGAATTTAGAGAGCAGATGTCTACCTTGCACGAAAGAATCACCAAGCCATTCATAGCAAGGCTTGGGTTAGATTATGGAATCATTAAAATTGAACCATTCGACGGAAAGTTTTATTTTGAGGAGGAACACGAGAAGTGAAACGATTCATCGCAATCTGGATATTATTGTCTGCTGGATTGAATGTCTGGCAGAGTATCCAGATTAAGAAATCAGAAGAAAAGCGCCCTTTTGTAATCTATAAAGCAGATAATCAAGGCGCAGAAATCAAAGGCAGAGTCGTCCACAAGGAGAAGATTGGCGACCTGTACACAATCACAATACAGAACTACGGCATTTTCGTGGTATCGCAAGACAACTACGAATTTTTGAAAATTGGTGACGAGGTGAGATTATGAGTCCAAAATTCAGAGCGTGGGATAGCGTAAAAAAAGAAATGTTTAAAGATACTTTTGCAATTACAGAAAGTGGGCAAGTTGTAGTAGTTGAACAGGAAAGCATTGTATGCCCCCCAGATTATGTTTTTGTCGACCATCTAGCAATTATGCAGTCAACAGGCCTTTTTGACAGAAATGGTCAAGAAATCTTTGAGGGGGATATCTTATACGGATATGCTGGCGAGGATTTCTGGGAAATTGTCGAATTTGATACAGAAGAAGGCAAGTGGATTAGAAAAGATATTTGGTACAATTCAAAGTTAGGTTTGAGTGAAAACAATGAATTTATGGAAATTGTCGGCAATATCTATGAAAATCAAGAATATTTAAAAAAAAGAGGTGATTAAGATGACCAAAACTATTGAAATCCCAGATTGGTGCTCCATTTTGGGCAGCAAAGATGAGCGTTATGGCTCACTAGAAGAACTTAAAGAATTGTTACTCTACAAGCGTATCGTGAAATGGGATAAAGACTTTCTACTGCTTGAAGATGGCACAAAGGTCACTATTGAAATGTCTGAAAGTGATTGCTGTGCCTCAGCAGGTGGGGAGTTTCAAAATGTTCAACTTGACGCTGTAATAACTGATGTCAAAATTGGGGAACAAACAAAAGAGGAAGATGACTGGGGAGAAACAACCAGCACCAACACGGTTACTATTTATCACAACCAAAACCCAATAGCTCTAGCTGAGCTTGAGGCTAATGACGGCAATGGTGGCTTTTACTACAGTGTAGGGTCGCTAGTTATTGGTAAAATCCACTTTCCAGTAGTAGAGGCGTAGGAGGGAGTTATTATGATAGAAACTCAAGAGCCTTGCTTGGCAAAAATAGGTAAATATTGGGAAAGAGCCGATTTTATTGGATTATTTCAATATTCTTATACTCATGGAGATAGCCCAATGGTTGGTGGTTATAAAGCTGGACAGGTTTCATATCCAGTTGCAGTTGTTCGTTTTGGTGGTAAATTGTATCAGTTAAAACTTAATGAAATTGACTTTTGTGAGGTAAAAAATGAGACCTAAAAAATATCCATATTCAGGAAAAAGAAAAATGCAAGAAAAGCCTTCTGATGTAAAAATCCCTGATTTAGTCGTTTTTCCTAACATCTCTTTTAGAAAAGAATTGCTCAAACATGTCTACACGGTTACTAGATATCATGACGGCTGTACAATCATTTATTTCAGAATCCCAAAAATTTTTGGAGCATACGAGGAGCAAAAAGCCAAAGTAAATCTTAGTTATGAGGAAACTCTCAAGATACTCAATAGCTACTAAAATAAAAAAAGCCGAGGCATTCACTCACCCCGACAACGTTTTCAATACTAATATTATATCATAAAGGAGATAGAGAGTGAAGGCTAGAGAGCTTTTAAGCGAATTACAGAACCTTGACCTAGACATTCAAAGTCGAATAGACGAAATCAACGAGCTTGAGGCTGGTCTGCTCTCAAGTCCGAACTGGTCCGAGGTTAAGGTTAAAGGCGGCCAACCTAGGAAGATTGACGACGTCTATGCTCAACTCATTACCATGAAGGACGCAATCGAGCAAGACACAAACGCTATAATCAATCGCAAGCTGGAGCTAGGGCGCATGATCAACAAGCTAACTAATCCAAAACATAGAACAATCTTGAGGATGACTTACATCAATAAGATGTATGTAGATGATATCTGCGATAAGTTATCAATCAGCAAGAGTTCATATTACGGCATGCGTAAGGTCGCTATTGAAGAGTTAAACGTAATTTTGGAATAATTTGGAATATCTTGAGAATATTTTAAGAACATGTATCAATCAAAACAATCTTGATGTGCACTGCAATAATATTCTGTTAGAATGGTAGTATCAAATGCTGCGGCAGATGATACTCCTTTATGAATTGAGGCGAAAGCCTCTCTAGACGACGAGAAGGGTTCTGGCACTCTCTTCTATTTGTTGCTCCCTTTGAGAAGTGCCCTTGGTTCAATTCCAGGCGTCGTCATAAAGGCTACAAAAAAATAAAAAGCAAAGGTAAGAATATAATATCGATTCTAGTCGAGGTCAGTAGTCGCCTTGCAAAAAGGTCACACATTGTGTGGCCTTTTTGATTTACAAAACGGACAAATAGGAGGTAATAGGTTGGGCAGAGCACGAGACCCGAACCGAGATAAAGCTTTTGAAATTTATAAGCAGAATAACGGAAACATCACTAACCGCAATATTGGCGACATGTTGGGCGTGCCTGAAAAAACTATCTCAGTTTGGAAGTTAAGAGATAAATGGAGTAATTGTAGTACTTCAAAAGATGAATGTAGTACTTCAAAAAGGAAACGGGGAGCGCCGAAAGGCAATAAGAATAGCAAAGGCGGAAGTATAGGTAACCAAAACGCCCTCAAACATGGGCTGTTTGCTAAGTATCTCCCTCAAGAGATATATGAGATAGCACAAGAGCTTTCAGAAAAACAGCCTATTGACATCCTATGGGAAAACATCACGCTGACTTATGCTAATCTGCTACACGCTCAGCGTATCTTGTATGTGCAAGATGTTCATGATACTACTACCATGCTTATTGCCAGTACAGCTAAAGGCAGTGAAAGCTATGAGGTTCACACGGCATGGGACAAGCAAGGAAAAGCGATGGCTGCAATAGCAAGAGCACAGGCTGAACTCAGAAGTATGATAAAAACCTATGATGAGCTTACGCAATCCCCTCTTGCGACCGAGGAACAAAGACAACGGATTGAATTGCTCAAAATCAAGATCGAGAGCAATCAAGGTTCCAAGTCCGATACATCTCTTATGGAGTCTTTGCTTGATGCAGTGAAGGGCGGTGACGAGGTTGAAGATTAAGTTTTCAAATAAACAACTCAAAATCATTCGCAGGCCATTCAACTATGAGCTTGAAGTCAACGAGGGCACACCTCGAAGCGGTAAGACAACCGCTGGTCATTTTAGATATGCCAGGTACTTGATTGAGTCACAAGATGAGAACCATTTGATAGCTGCATACAACCAAGAACAAGCCTACCGCCTTTTTATTGACGGTGACGGAACGGGGCTAATGCACATCTTCGATGGTAATTGCAAAATCAAACACGATGAGCACGGAGACCACCTCTTAATCGATACACCAAACGGCACTAAGCGAGTTTACTATAAAGGGGGCGGTAAAGCAAATAGTGTAGGTGCTATCACTGGTATGTCTTTAGGTTCAGTCGTCTTTTGTGAAATCAATCTGCTGAACATGGATTTTATCCAGGAAGCATTCAGACGGACGTGGGCTGCTAAGCTCAGATATCATCTAGCTGATCTAAACCCTCCAGCACCTCAGCATCCTGTTATTAAGGATGTATTTGACGTTCAAAACACACGCTGGACGCATTGGACTATGGATGACAATCCGATTCTATCTGAAGAGCGTAAGCAGTCTATTATTCAAGCCTTAAAGAAAAATCCTTATCTCTACAAGAGAGACGTGCTCGGTCAACGTGTCATGCCTCAGGGCGTTATATACGGCTTATTTGACCTCGAGAAGAACATTAAGGATAGTTTGGTAGGCGAACCTACGGAAATGTATTTCAACGGTGATGGAGGGCAATCTGATGCCACATCGATGTCTTGTAATATCGTTACTAGACATCGAGAGGATGGCAAAACCTTTTTCAGACTTAACCGTGTAGCTCATTATTACCATAGCGGAGCTGAGACTGGTCAAGTTAAAGCCATGTCTACTTATGCGGTCGAGCTTCGAGCGTTCATTCAATGGTGCGTTAACAAGTATCAAATGCGCTATACCGATGTCTGGATTGACCCAGCGTGTAGATCCTTACGAGAGGAATTGCACAAGCTAGGCATTCAGACAAGAGGGGCTTTGAATAACGCACACGATGTTAGCAGCAAAGCGAAGGGCATCGAGGTAGGGATTGAACGTGGCCAGAACATTATATCTTCAGGACAGTTCTTGCTTATCAATCACTCAGAGGAAGAATACGACCATTACTATTTCTTGAAAGAGATTGGTCTTTACAGTCGAGATGATAACGGACGGCCGATTGATAAAGATAACCACGCAATGGACGAGTTCAGATATAGTGTCAATGTCTTTTACAAGAAATACGCTAATTTTTAACAGGAGCATATCAAAGAATGGGAATTATACAAACCATTAAAAATATAATAAAAAGGAGTCAATACAGAATGACGACAGAAAGTCTGGCAAGTATCACAGACCATCCTAAAATTGCAGTGACAAGCGCAGAGTATCGTCGAATCAACGAGAATTTAAGATACTATCAGAGCAACGCTGACAAAATCACTTACATAAATACGGACGGCATCAAGAAACAAAGAGAAGCGACCCATTTGCCAATCGCTCGGACCGCTGCTAAGAAGATTGCAAGCCTGGTATTTAACGAGCAGGCTTCGATTAAATTGGACGACGAGCAGGCAGATGCATTCATTCAAGAGACTTTAAAGAATGACCGCTTTAACAAGAATTTTGAGCGCTATCTTGAGAGTTGTCTTGCTTTGGGCGGTCTTGCTATGAGGCCTTATGTGGATAATGGACGAGTGAGAGTGTCATTTGTTCAAGCGCCTGTCTTTTTGCCGTTGCAGAGCAATACACAAGATATTTCGAGCGCTGCTATCGTGACTAAGACGATTAAGGCTTCAGGTCAGAAGAACATCTACTACACCTTAATTGAGTTCCATGAGTGGGCCAAGGATGGGAAGTACATCATTTCAAATGAGCTATACAGGTCTGAAAGTTCTGAGCAAGTCGGAGGGCGTGTGCCTTTGGCCGAAGTCTATGAGGATCTAGAAGAGCAAGTTGAACTAAACGGTCTAACAAGACCGCTTTTTTCTTATCTCAAACCTCCAGGGATGAATAACAAAGACATCAATTCACCTCTAGGCTTGTCTATCTTCGACAATGCCAAGAGCACGATTGATTTCATTAACACCACCTATGACGAGTTTAAGTGGGAAGTCAAAATGGGCCAACGTCGAGTGGCAGTTCCTGAAAACCTTACAGAGACTCGAGTAGTTAATAAAGACGGAGACGTCCAGCTTGTCAAGCGCTTTGATACAGAGCAGAACATCTACTTACGCTTATCCACTAATGATATGGATGGAGGAAGCATCACAGACCTAACAACTGCAATCCGAGCAGATGATTACATCAAGACCATTAACGAAGGCTTGAGTCTATTTGAGATGCTTCTAGGTGTATCCGCTGGGATGTTTACATTTGACGGTCAGAGCTTGAAGACTGCGACAGAGGTTGTTTCTGAAAACTCTGATACTTATCAAATGAGAAACAGCATTGTCAGTCTGGTCGAGCAATCCTTGAAAGAATTGATTATCTCAATTTGTGAGCTTGGCAGTCTTTATGGATTGTATAGCGGTCAAATTCCTCAGATGGAGAAGATTGCAATCAATCTGGACGACGGAGTCTTTACTGACAAGAACAATGAGCTTGACTATTGGACCAAGGCTTTGGCCAGTGGGATTGTCAGCAAGGTTCACGCTATCCAGAAGGCTTTCAATATGTCAGAGATTGATGCTAATAAGATGATTCAGGCAATCAACCAGGAAACAATGGACACAGCCAACAGTCAGCGAAGCCAACAAGACATTGATATTTACGGGGAGTGATTAAATGAACCTAATTTCAAGGATTTTCTGGTTAGCTCCAAACCCTGCTAAGCTCTTCATGAAAAATTCAAGACCATTGCTAGAGAGGATGCTAAATGAAAGGAAACAAGAGGCCACCGATTCAGTTCAATGACGAGCAACTGCTGCTTCAAGCGAGCAATGTCGCAGACATCTACCATCATTTAGCTTTGGACTTGTTTGACAACGTGGTCGAACGTGTGACCGAACGTGGTACGGTCTATCTTGACAAACAACCGTACATCTGGCAACTCGAAAAGATGCAACAGATGCACATTTTGAACGAAGAGAACCTAAAGCTAATCTCAGAGCGTTCAGGTGTAGCTGAAGAACAACTGCGACACATTGTCGAAAATGAAGGATTGAAGCTCTACACAGACACGAAGCAACAACTCATGGAAGACTTAGGCCGTGGATCATTAGGGGGTAATAATTACATTCAGGAGATTCTTGCTGATTATGCCAACCAAGCAGTCGACGAACTCCACAACCTAATCAACACAACGCTTCCTAAGGCTGTCATAGGCGCTTATCAAGGAATTGTGGAGCAATCTGTCGCTCGAGTGGTTACAGGGCTTTCTACGGCTGATAAGGCTATCTCTGACACGGTCATGAAGTGGCAAGAGAAAGGGTTCCAAGGATTCCAAGATAGCGCTGGGCGTAACTGGAAGATAGACAACTACGCACGGACGGTTATCAAGACGACAACCTATCGAACTTTTCGAGAAATGCGAACGAGACCAGCTGAAGAGTTGGGCATTGATACCTTTTATTTTTCAAAGAAGGCGTCAGCTCGTAAGTCGTGCGCACCTTTGCAACATGAGATAGTCACGACTGGTCACGCTAGAGTCGAGCATGGCGAGCGTATCCTTGCATTGTCAGATTATGGTTACGGTCGGCCTGAAGGGTGCCTTGGTATTAACTGCGGTCACATGCTGACACCATTCATTCCAGGAGCCAATTACAAGCCCGATTTGGGCGAGGATGTGGCAGAGGTTAGCCCAGAGCAAGCAGAAGAAAATGCTAACGCAGAAGCCAAGCAGAGAGCTCTAGAGAGGTCTATCCGAGCGAATAAGGAAAAGCTCCACGTCGCTGAGAAGTTAGGAGATGACGATCTAATAGACAAGTACAAGGCGAAAGTAAGAACTCAGAAGTCTGCTTTGAAAGATTACATCGACAAGCACCCATTCCTGAAAAGGGATGAGGAAAGAGAAAGGCTCTTCAAGAAAAACGAAAAACCAGCAAGCGTCGAACCTGCTGGCAATAAGTCTTATGTTTCTGTAAAAGATAAATGGCTGTCAAATGTAGATCCTAACAAAGCTAAGGTCACAGAAATGAATTTCTGGGAACATGATGGTAAAAAATATTATGTTGATGGAAAGCATGTAGTGCTAGATTATTCTCAAAAAGAGAAAGAAGTTGGAGAATGGCTGTCTAAAACTTTTGGGAAGCACGTCCAAATGGCACCAAGGGTTAATTATCCAGAAAAAATACCAAGCCCAGACTATTTAGTTGATGGTTTGAAGTTTGACCTGAAAGAGATAACTGGTGAAGGAAAAGGGACACTTGACCAAAACACTAGGAAGGCTAAAACTCAAGCTGAAAATATAGTCTACGATGTTACCAAGTCCGCTCTGAGTGATAAAGAAATAGAGCGACAACTTGAAGAAATATACAAATTCGGTCGGAGAGGCCTTGATGTTGCGATTGTTAAAAGAGGGAATCGTTTGATTTATGTCACAAAAAAAAAGGAACTGACTTAGGCGCCGACCTAAAATAGGCCATTGGGTGCCAAACCAGTTCCTTTATTTACTTAAGTATACAACATTTTTACAAAAAAAGCAAAAGAAGTGATGCGATAATCTCTAGAACGGCAGAATAGACTGCTATAAATCACTGTAAACCACTATAAACCGTGTCGAATTCGATGCGGTTTTTTGCTTGACTTTATCCGCAGTCGGTAAAGAACGGAAGATATTACCTAATTTTAGGAGGACAGAAGAATGCCAGAAGACATTCAAGCACAAACTGACCAGCCAGTTAACGCTGGAGAAAACACTGAGCCACAAACTCAAGAGCAACCTATCAAGACATTCACTCAGGACGAAGTGACTGGTCTTGTAGCTAAAGAGTCCAAGAAAGCACAAGAGAAAATCTTCAAAAGCCTAGGATTTGAGGACATCAAGAGCGCTAAAGAAGGACTTCAACAACTCAAAGAGTGGAAAGACTCACAAAAGAGCGAGGCTGAGAAACAGTCAGAAGCGCTTGCTGCTAAAGAGAAAGAGCTAGAGGCTGCTTTATCAAGTCAACGACTTCTTGAAGCTAAACTGTCAGCTCTAACCTTGGGAGTAAATGCTGAGTCTGTAGACGATGTCATCACTCTTTCAAATCGCTTGGTATCCGATGAGGTGTCTATTGAAGATGCTATCGGTCAAGTGTTACAGAAATACCCTCAGTTTGGTCACACAGAGCAACCTGAGGAGAAGAAGCCGACATTTTCAGCTGGTGGCAATCCAACGGCTGGAACGAACCAAGAAGACGCCTTTTTAAAGGCTCTGGGATTAAATAATTAACAGGAGATCTATAATGACAATTAACTATATCACTAAACATGAAGGCACTTTTGAAAAGAAATTGATGCAAGGTGCACTTACTAACATTTTGGAAACACCACAGGTAAACTGGTTAGGTGCTAAATCGTTTGAATTGCCGACTATTTCAGTGACTGGCTACAAAGCGCATACTCGCTCTAAAGGCTACAACGCTGGTACAGTTTCAAACGACAAGAAAGTCTACACGCTTGGCTTCGACCGTGACGTTGAATTCTTTGTAGATTCTGCAGACGTAGACGAAACAAACCAAGAACTTTCAGCTGCTAACGTATCTAACACATTCATTACTGAACACGCAACTCCAGAAGTTGACGCTTACCGCTTCTCTAAACTTGCAACAGAAGCTATCACAAACAGCCACTTCAAGTCTGAAGCTGACTTGTCAGAAGTGAATATCTACTCACGCTTGAAAGCTGCCCTTTTGCCAGTTCGTAAATATGGCGCTCAGAACATCGTAGCTTACGTTTCTAGCGAAGTTATGGACTTCTTAGAACGCTCTAAAGAGTTCACACGCTCAATCGCTACTACATCACCTCAAGGTATCGACACTCGTGTCACTTCACTTGATGGAGTTCAGCTTATCGAAGTTTGGGACGATGCACGCTTCAAGACTAAATTTGATTTCACTACTGGATTTGTTAAAGCTGCAGACGGTAAAGACATTAACTTCTTGATCGTTGCTAAGCCAGCAGTAATCGCTAAAGCTAAGTTTAACTCTATCTATCTTTTCGCACCTGGCCAACACACAGAAGGTGACGGATACTTGTATCAAAACCGTTTGTACCACGACCTCTTTGTCCTAGATACTAAGAAAGACGGTATTTACGTTTCTCACAAAGCCTAATAAGGGGGGGGTAATCCATGAAGAAGTATGAAAAATTGAACCAGGTCTACACAGTCCAAGAAGGCAGCTTGCTCGAAGCACAATTAGTCGCTGATGGCTTTGAAGAAGTGGTTGACGAGGTGGAGCTTGAAGAGCTACTTGCTACTCATCAACTCGCAGACCTTACTTTGGTTGAGCTGAAAGCTCTTGCTAAAGAGCGAGGGCTTGAAGGCTATTCAAACAAGACCAAAGATGAACTTTTGGAGGTGCTAAATGGCCAAGTTTAAAGCAAAATTGAACGCTTATCTAGCTAAGTCTGACCGTCATTTTGACAAAGGGCAAGAATACGAGTTAGATCAAGACGAAGCTAATCGAATCAATGGCCTCTTTAATGAGGTTGTTGGTGAAGATTGCCTTGAACTCGTTGAAGAGCCTAAGCAAGATCTATTTGAGGCGGAGACATTCGCCTTGTAAGGAGGTGAATAGATGTCTTACTTAACTAAAGAAGAGTTCACTGAACTCGGTTTTGAGTGCGAGGGCGACTTTTACAAACTCTTAAAGCGTGCCAAGCTCGCTATTGATGCTTTTACAAGAGATTTCTATTTCTTGAATAGCTTTGATAGCGACAACGAAGCACGAAAGAAAGCGGTCAAGCTTGCTACGGCTTATCAGATAGCTTATTTAGACAGTTCAGGAGTCATGACGGCAGAGGACAAGCAGTCTATTGCTAGTATGTCAGTCGGACGGACGTCGGTAAGCTATCGCACAGGCTCACAGAACGGCTCAGGCTCGCTTTCAGTGGCAGAGCGGTATAATTTATCCAAGGACACAGAAAACTGGCTTAGAATGGCTGGATTTGGCTTTATGAGGGTTGATTATGATAGATAAAAGAATGCTACCTGATTCTGTGACTATCAAGAAGTCAATCGGTGAGGATGATTGGGGAAAAGAGGCTTACTCTGAACCCCTTTTATTATCTCCTTGCAAGTTCGATAGATCCTTCTCTCATTCTGGCTCAGGCAATCATCGTAGCGAGTCCAACTCTTCAACCGTGATTGTCTATCACAAATACTGCCCTGTGTCGCTCGACAAGAGCTTCATCGGTGGCATTGTCGAAGAGGACGGAGTCAGCTATGTTGTTAAAAACATCATCCCTCAGTATCATCCGTTGACGAGTAGGCTTTTAGCTTATGAAATCGAGGTGATTTAGTGGGTAGTGGTGTAAGTGTCAAGATTGACCTGAACGGCGTTAAGAAGAAGGTATCGCCTGAGAACTTCGCCAAGGGCAAGTTGGCCATCGCTAACCAAATGCTACTGGACATGGATCCATACGCCCCTAAAAGGAAGGGGGAATTGAGGTCTAGCGGACATGTTCGACAAGACTCGATTATCTATGAAACGCCCTACGCTAGATTGCGTTATTACGGTAAGAAGCGCAAAGGGTTCTTCTCTAAGAAACAAAGAAAGTTTTTCTTTGCTAACAAAGAGAAGTTGCTGAGCCAACGACCAACGCCTGGAACTGGTCCAAGGTGGGATAAAAAAGCCGCAGCCCTACACTCTAAGGAGTGGGCTGATGTCGGATTGAAAGCGATGGGATTGAAATGAACCAAAACAATGACTTTGCAGAGGTCTTGCTTGAGCATATCAAGGGCATTCAAGAGAAAATCCCGTCTAAACACGGTTATTTAGCTGAGAAAGAGGGGTTAGTAGTATTCCCTCTAGCTGGTGGAGAGGTTGTAGACGAGGACATGGCTGGGACTCAAACAGTCAGCTTGCCTTTTGAAATTGCTATCAAGTCACGAGATCAGGAATTAAACAATAATATATTGTGGCAGATTAACGCTGCCTTATCAAAAATGGACCTAGAATTGCCAAGTAAGAATGGCTCTTACGAGTTTTTAGGTCTGAAAGTCGACAAGCCTTACTTGAATGATTTAGACGAGCAAGGCTTTTACATTTGCTTGCTGGACGTAACTGCCAGCCTTGAAATTGAAAGGAATGAATAACTAATGCCAAAAAATAAAAACGTAAAACGTAAACATTACATTGCGCCTTACAAAGAAGCAACTCCAGACACTCCGCCAACTGCGGCAGATTACCTCTGGATTGCTAAAGGCTTCAAGTCATCATCACCAGAGAACGATGAGAAGACAGACGACTTCACAGATTTTGCCGGTGACGGAACACCTGAAGAACAAGTGATCAGTAAGACACGAGGCCGTTCTTTTGAAGGCGTTCGTGATACAGACGACAAGGCTCAGAACTTTATCGCTGATAAAGAAGATGCGGTGGGTGACGAGCTTTTGGTTTGGTACAAGGAAGTTGACGCAACTGGAAAAACTCAATATGAGGGGCCAGCTCGTCTTTCTGGTATCGAAATCGGAGACGGTGAAGCGTCTGAAAATGAAAGTATTAAGTTTAAGGTCGTATGGACTCGTAAACCTAAGAAATCAACAGTAGTACCAGGATAATCTAAGGCGTGAATTATCACGCCTTTTTATTTTTGAAAAGGAGCATAAAAACATGGTAGTCATTAAAAAAGCTAGTAACATCATCCCTATTGATTTTGGAGAATTTCAGCTGGAATATTCAGCAAATGACAAGGGTGTCAAAGAACTTGACGCATTTCTTGATAATTTGAAGAAAGAATGGAAAAAAATGGAAAAACTTTCTGACACGGCAATCGTTAAGAGGGGGAAAGAAATCGTCGAGGACGGATGGACTCGTCTTTTTGGTGCTGAAGCATTTGAAAAAGTATTCAAATTCGCAGATGAGGATTCAACAATCGCATTTAACTATCTGATTCAGACTGTTCTTGGAATTATCAAAGATTACCGAGAACGCAACTCGGAAGATGCATTCAAGAAGTATCTAGCGTGATGCCATGTTAGATATTTCTAGAAAGCTAGTTGATGAGCTTGTTCTAGAAATTGAAGGCAAAGAACAGACCTTCCCTCTGCTCTTATCGTTCGATAGAGTTTTGAAAGTCTTTGAATTGTGGAAGGACGACGAAGTTTCAGACATTATGCGACCTTTCTTTGCGTTGCGGATCCTGACAGGTGTTTCTTTTGATTTTTTGACCGTAAACGAGGCCATGCAAGTGATATTGGCAATCTTTGAAGAACATATACAAAACGGCAAAAGAGAAGATGACGTTGAGTACGACTTGGCAGGTAATGTCATAAAGTCCTCGACGTCGTCAGAAGCACCACAAAAAAGACTCTACAACGTAAAGCATGACGGAGCTTATATCTTTGCTTCTTTCATGCAAGCCTACAAAATCGACTTAATTGAAGAGATTGGAAAGTTGCACTGGAAAAAATTCAACGCATTGCTTGTCGGTTTGCCTGAAGGAACCAAATTTGTAGAGGTCGTGAAGATTCGCTCTTACGAGCCACAAAAAGGCGACAGTCAGGAATACATCGAGAATATGCGGAAATTACAAAAAGAATACCGTCTACCAGACGACGAAGAAGACGACGAAGAAGACGACGAATATGATTATTACGAATAGAAAGGAGGTATACAATGGCAGATGGGAAAGTTGTCATCCAGGTTGACATGGATGGCAATAAGGCACAGTCAGGTGTCGAACGTTTAAAAAGCATGATGGGTGGATTGGCTGAAAGCGGAGAGCGAGTAGGCTCGGTTTTTAAATCGGTTTTAGGCGCTAACATCGTTAGTGGTGCTCTGATTGCAGGGATCCAATCCCTTGGAAATGCCTTGAAGAGTGTTTTCGCTACCGCCTTGGACGAAGGAGCAAAACTCCAACAATCCTTTGGTGGTATCGATACGCTCTACACGACTGCAGCCGACTCTGTGAAGCAATATGCGAACGCCGCAGCTGCTGCTGGTATCTCTGCTAACACATACGCAGAGCAAGCCGTTTCATTCGGTGCCAGCTTGAAGCAAGCGCTCGGTGGTGACGCAGTGAAGGCTGCGCAAATGGCAGACAAGGCTATCATGGCCATGGCCGACAACTCAGCTAAAATGGGTACAGACATCGGTTCAATCCAACAGACATTCCAAGGCTTTGCAAAACAGAACTATACTATGTTAGATAACCTTAAACTAGGTTATGGCGGTACCAAGCAAGAAATGGAACGACTTCTTAATGACGCCAGTAAACTTGAAAAAGCGATGGGTAAGAAGTTTGATATCAACAACTTTGCAGACATCGTCGAAGCTATTGACCTAGTTCAACAAGAGCTTGGAGTGGCAGGAGTCGCAGCAGAAGAAGCTCGGACTACTTTCAGCGGCTCGTTTGCAGCAATGAAGGCTTCAGCTTCCAACTTCTTGGCGAATTTGGCGCTCGGAGAAGATATTGGTCCATCATTGAAGGCACTCGTTTCTACTACCTCTACGTTCCTACTAGGCAATTTCTTGCCAATGGTAGGGAATATCATGCGGCAACTTCCACAAGCCGTTGAAACGGCTTTAGCAGAAGCTGGTCCAAAAATTGAACAAGGATTTAAGTCTTTGTTTGCGTCACTCGGAGTTGATGAGGGTGTTTTTGACGTAATCAAGGACACTTTTCGAGATGTGGTTGTGACAATCCAGTCGCTCTTTGAAGAACTGACAAGCGAATCCAATGGGTTTGGCAATGTTATTCGAGGGGTTGGAAATGTCATTCAAACAGTTAACGTCATCATCCAGAATATGGCTATGGCCTTTCAGTTTGCACTAGAAGCCTTCTCTGAAACAGGAGCTATCAAGAGCGCTTATCAGGCCTTTAAAGACTTGACGGATGCAGCTCTTGATCTTGCGATTAAATTGGGAGATGCTATCCCTTGGGATATTGTAGGCGCAGCCGCTGGTCACGTCGTGAACGCTATTTCAATGATTGTGAGTTGGATTTCAAAATTGAGCCAATCGATAAGCGCAGACGTTTGGAAGGGGCTGATAACAGGGATTGGAGGGGCAATCCTAGCATTTAAAGGCTTTAGCTTCCTGAAAAGTTTCAATCCGTTCGGCTTATTTGCGAAAGGTGCTAAAGAAGGGGCGGACGAAGTTGTAAAAGGTGCAACGAGATCCAAAAGCGTTGTGACCCAGATTTTCAACGGACTAGCTAATGTCATCAAAACAACAGGAACAGCAATCAAAACGGCTGCTACTGGTATTGGTCAAGGGATTAAGGTCGCTTTGTCAGGACTAGCTCCAGTTATTAAAGCCTTTGGTGCTGCACTAAAAACCGCAGGGATGGGCAATATCCTAGCGCTTGGCGGAGCAGTTGCTATTGCAGCAGTCGGTATCGGTGCTGGTATTGCTATTATTGCTGCAGGTTTAAGTCTCATCGCTAGTCAAGGCGAAGGTGTCGCTACAATCATTAACGCAGTTGGGCAGGCATTTGCTACTGTCGCTACTGCAATCATTAGCACATTTGCTCAGGCTATCGTCACAGTTTCAGGAGTCCTTCCAAACGTGACAAGCGCTTTGGCTCAACTATCTCCTCTTGTTGTTGCATTTGGTGAAGCTATGGGGGCTGCTGCTCCATTTATTACAGCTTTGGGTGAAGCCATTTCTGTAATAGCTACGGCAGTGACTCCGATTGTTGAGATTATAAGTAATGCGTTCGTTTCAGTATCTCAAATTATCGCTGATACTATTGTTCAAATTGTCGAAGCGATTGCTCCATTTGCTCCAGCTATAACTGAAATGGTAGTTGCGATTGCTCCGTCAATTGCAGATATTGTTTCATCGTTTAGCGATATGTTCTCACAGATTAGCCCTATCATTGATAGTTTGTCTAATCTCTTAAAAACTTTTGGAGAACAAGTTAGCTCAATATTAGAGAGTGCTGGTAGTGTAGTCGAGTCTTTTGGTTCTGCTATCAGAAATGTGCTTGACGGTGTAGCTGGGATCTTTGATAGTATCGGTAACGCTGCTAAGAATGCAGGTCTAGGCGTTAAATACATGGCAGAGGGTATTCAAATCCTTGTAGGCCTCAATTTAGCTGACCTTGCAGGGACTTTGACAGTTGTTTCAGCTGGTCTTGCTGCTATTGCCAACTCTGGTATCGCTACGGCTGGTCCTGGATTGCAACAAGCAGGAACAGGTCTAATGCTGATTGCTACATCAGCTCAACTTGCAAGCCTTGCTTTGCAATCAGTACCTACTGCTCTATCATCACTAAGTACTAGCCTTGGAGCATTGCCAGAAACATTGACAAGCGCTGGAGCTTCGATGAGCGCTTTTGCTTCATCGGTTACGGCTTCCTTTGCAAGCCTTTCTGGATCCGTGTCTAGTATCATGATGTTACAGACAAGTCTGATGTCTTTGGCTACTGCGATGATGATGGCACAGAGCGGTGCTTCAGCGATGTCATCTACTCTAACGATGATTAACGCTTCAGCATCGTCAGCTTCGGCTTCCATTTCTCAGCTTGCTTCAGGCATAGCTTCAGCAATGACTCAGGCTGTATCATCGGTTCAGTCAAGTATGGCATTGATTGTGTCTGTGATTACACAGTCATCAGTTCAAATGACACAGGCAGGCCAACAGGCAGGTCGTGGCGTTTCTGAAGGGATTACAAACGGCATACGCTCTGGAGTTGGTTCAGCAACGGCTGCAATGTCAGCCATGTTAAGCTCAATCCGCTCTACAGCTATGTCAGGGGTAAGCTCTATGCGCTACGCTGGTTCTATGATTGGTCAAGGTTTGGCACAAGGTATGTATTCAGCTCTTGGAGCGGTGACGGCTGCAGCTAATGCGCTTGTCGCTCAAGCTGAAAGAGCTGCACAGGCTAAGGCTAAAATCCACAGTCCATCACGCTTGTTTAGAGACAATGTCGGACGCTATATCTCTCAAGGGGTGGCAGTCGGTATCTTGGCAGATGCTCACAAAGTGGATGACGCTATGGGCGATGTATTCGACCAAATCAAAGCCTTTAATTTTGCCCCTGAAGATATCCTCGGAGTAGGACAAACAAGCCTTACTAAGACTCTTCAGGTCAAATCTGACCTTGACCGTCAAATTAAGGCAAGCGTTAAGGTCGTACAAGAGAAATCTAACCGACTAGTCGAGCAAGCTCTAGACGTTGCTGAAAAAGCAGTCAAACGACCTGTAAACATGATGATGGAAAGCGGAGCGCTTGTCGGACAAATTGGTCAACAGATGACCGATTTCCAAAATGACAAGCTCATGATCGATAACATGATGAGAGGTATTATTTAATGGACACAGTAATCTATAACAATCATGACCTCTCTGAGGTTATCAAAATAAGCGAAGTAATACGCCCAATAGGGAATGAAAGGAACGTCACAACGAATGACGCTCCTTTTTTGGGCGTTAACGTCCAGGAAGTAAGAACTGGACCTAAAAAAATCAAAATCAAGTTTGCCGTTCAAAGAAAGACGGCAAGAGATACCGAATTGGCCAAGCACGATTTGGCCACGATCCTGAACACGGACAAGCCAGTTAAGATTACCATTTCAGACGAACCTGACAAGTACTACATGGGGCTTGTTATTGGCTCTGTGGATGTCGACAACGTGGCTAGATGGTTCCAGAAGGGCGAGTTTGAAATCTTGGTACCTGACGGAGTCGCTCATAGTTCGACTTATAGACGGTTTGACAATGGTCAAGAATTGCGTGACAAGGTTGTTTTTGACCTAGTCAATAATGGCAATGTAGAGGCCTTTCCAATCGTTACGGTCAAACACAATGCTGAGAATGGCTACATCGGTCTTGTAAATACCAGCGGAGCATTTGAGGTCGGAGACAGAAAAGAAGTTGATAGCGAAACAGTCAAGCGCTCTGAGACGTTGCTTGATTTTAGAGGCGACAATATCGCTCAGGCTTTTGCAAGAGCTACAAAAAATATTTCGGTGACTAACAGTCCAGAGAATTTAACAGGCACATCTGAACTGGTCACTGTAGATGGTAAGAAACGTGTCAAGCTAAGAGAACAGCTTAGCGGTACATATAATGCCAGTTACTCATCAAGTTTGTCATGGGAAATACCTGCTGACTCAACAGGTCAAAAAGGCTCCCTCAACGACTACATTTTTTGCAAGCTAGTATATCAGCTCGACTCAGTCGCTCAATGTGGATTTATTAAAGTAACCGTGACTGACGCCAATAATCAGTTCTTGTACGGTATTGAAACTTACAAACGCTATAACGGGCTATACTGCGGTTTTAATATTTTTGCGACAAACAACAACAATGACTATAATTTCTTAAAAACTTTAGAGTTCGATTCATCAAGTGATGCTAACAGAAATCCGTTTGCCAAGACAAGAGGGCAGTTTGAAATCCAGAGAAATGATGAGAGATTGCAGGTCTATTTCAACGGCTCACATTATAATTTCTCTGTACCTGAAATAAGAGGCAAAAAGTCAGCTAAAATCCATGTTACGATAGGGGCATTTCACGGAAAGCCAATCATTCCTCATCTATATCTTGATGATTTGATGTATCGTAAGGATTTCGTGTCAGTTGTCAATGATTTGCCTAATCGTTACCCTATTGGATCTAATCTTATTGTCAATAGCGAGGTTGACTCAGTAACGCTTGACGGCATTGAAAGAACAGTAGACGTCGTCGATGGCTCGCACTGGTTGACCATACCTCCAGGCAATAGCAAATTAGAAATCTATTGCTCAAGTTGGATTAAAACCAAGCCGACTGTGAAAGTGGAGTTTGAAGAGAGGTATTTGTAATGTTATTAACGATCCATGATTCAAGTTTGAGAAAAGTGGCTTTTATTGACAATAACAAGCAAGGCACGTTGAATTATTTCAACGATACCTGGCATAGATACCTTGAGACTGCATCTAGCACCTTTGATTTTACGGTCTTTAAAAAGGCCATTATCTCAGATACAGGGCAGAAGAGAGCCTACAATACTCTAAACGAGAAGGCTTTTGTGTCGTTTCACTACAAAGGCAAGACTTACTTGCACACGATCCGCAAGGTCGAAGAGAACGAGAAGACTATTAAATGCTACGGTATCAACCTAAACCTTGAGTTAATCAATGAGTACGCTAACCCTTACAAGGCTTCTAAAGCTATGACTTTTAAAGAGTTTTGCGAGGCCATGGACCTGCTCAACTATACTTTCTTGAAAATTGGCGTCAATGAGATTTCTGACAAGAAAATTTCTGCTGAGTGGGAGGGTACAGATACCAAGCTCAATAGACTACTTAGTCTAGCTAAGAAATTTGATGCTGAAATCGAGTTTGACACACGTCTCAACGATGACAGCTCTATCAAGTCATTTACTGTCAATGTCTATCATGAGCATGATGACAACCATCAAGGGGTAGGACGAGTCAGCTCGACAGTCCTAGAGTACGGTAAAAACCTCAAGACAATCACTAGGACGATTGATAAAACGGGTATTTACAACTCAGTCAGACCTACAGGTAAGGATGATAAAGGCAATGAGATTGACATCAGCAGCCTTGGAGCCTGGTCAGTCAAAAATGCCAAAGGCGAGCTTGAATTTTATCAGATGGGAGCCTATCTAGTGGCTCCTATTTCTATGCAGATGTATCCGTCAACGTTCACACACTCAACAGGTACACTAGACCAGTATACACGGAAAGATATGACTGTAGAGAGCAAAAATCCTGAGACCATTCGCTCTATCGCTTTTCGTGAACTGAAAAAGAATTGCTACCCTGCAGTCACTTACGAGGCTGAGGGTTTTGCAGATTTAGACATCGGAGATACAGTAAAAGTCTATGATGACGGTTTTAGCCCTACTCTCTTACTTGAGATGAGGGTATCTGAGCAAGTCATCAGCTTTACCAATCCTAAGAATAACAAGACCACTTTCTCAAATGCCAAAGCGCTTGAAAATCGTCTATCTCAAGGTATTCAGCAACAACTAGACAGGATGATAGAAGAGGCTAAGCCTTACACTATCAAATTGGCTACTGATAACGGTGTAGCCTTTAAAAATGGTCAAGGTCAGACGATTGTGACACCTACCCTCATGAGAGGTAACAAGATCATCAATGCTGGATGGCGCTGGACTGTGGATGATGTCATCAAGTCTACTAGTGCTAGATACATAGTCAACGCCTCAGATGTCAACCAAAAGATGGTTTTGAATGTCTCGGCATGGATTGACAATAAAGAAGTAGCCTCTGAGCAGTTAACGCTTATCAATGCGCTTGACGGTTCAAGAGGTGCACCTGGAGCACCAGGTGCTAAAGGCGATAAAGGAGACCCTGGCCCTAAAGGAGACAAAGGGGACAAGGGTGCTATAGATGAGACTCAGCTACAAGAAATCAAGACAAGTATTGACTCTAAGGCTGACCAAAGCTTGACTCAAGAGCAGTTAAACGCTCTTAACGAGAAAGCTGGACTTATTCAGGCTGAGCTTGAGGCCAAAGCTAGTGCTGACACGCTTGATAACTGGATAAACGCCTATCAGGATTTTGTGAAGTCAAACGAGGAGGCAAGAGCTCAAGCTGAAACAGATTTAATTTCAGCTAGTCAGCGTGTGTCAAACATCGCCAAAGACCTTGGAGAATTATCTGACCGCTGGAATTTCATTGATAGCTACATGAGCTCATCAAATGAGGGGCTTGTAATCGGTAAAAATGACGGTTCATCTAGTATGCTGTTTAGTCCTAGTGGACGAATTTCAATGTATTCAGCAGGGGTTGAGGTCATGTATATCAGTCAAGGGGTTATCCATATCGAAAATGGGATTTTCTCTAAGACCATTCAGATTGGACGATACCGAGAGGAACAGTATCACATCAATCCTGACATGAATGTTATCAGGTATGTAGGATAGAGAGGAGAAAAATGGCAAAATTTAGTAGCTCAAGTGGGAGCTTGTATCTTAACCTATATGTAGACCAAGCCTCACAGAACATCACGGCTAACACCTCAACGGTTAACTGGAGAGTGACAGTCAGCCGTACTGGTGCATATTATACCCATAATCATCAAGGGGATAGCGTGCTCTCTCTTAGTTTGGACGGCCGTAATGTGCATTACAGCAATCCTACATGGCACACCTCAGGCGAGGAGTACACGCTTGCAAGTGGTTCAAGTGTTATCAACCACAATTCAAATGGTACTAAGACCTTGCCTATATCGTGTACGTTTAACCCTAACAACGGCTTACATGGCACTATTACAGTATCAGGTAGCTTAGGTCTGACAACGATACCACGCTCAAGTTCAGTGAGAGTAGGAGTTGGCGTCATTGGTAGTTCAATCACTATCAACATCAACCGTCAAAATCCGAGCTTTAAACACACAGTGAGATATAAGTGGGCTGGCAAGTCAGGGACGATTGCAAGCAATGTAGACACATCCGCAACATGGGCAATCCCTATTGACTTTGCAAACGACATTCCAAACTCAGCAAGCGGTACAGGGACTATCTTTGTAGATACTTATTCAGGATCTACAAAGACAGGAACACAGTCAACAACATTCACGGCTAGCGTGCCAGCTAACATCAAGCCTACATTTTCAGGCGTTACGCTTTCAGATGTAAACGGTGCAGCTCAAAATCTCATCCCAAACGGGAACACGTTCATTCAGGTAATCTCTAACATCAAAGTAGCGTTTAATGGTGCGGTCGGTTCCTACGGATCGTCCATTACAGGATACCGTGCTGAAATCGTAGGCAAAAACCAAGCTACAAATTCAAACGGTGGCAGTCTTGGCATTATGAACTATCATGGCACAATCAAAATCAGAGCGAGCGTATCTGATAGCCGTGGGCGCTGGTCAGACGCTAGAGAGGTATCTGTCACAGTGCTTGAGTATTTCGCACCTGCTCTTAGCTTTAGCATTGCTAGAACAGGCTCAACCTCTAGCACCCTAACGGCTACGAGAAATGCCAAAATCGCCCCTCTGACTGTATCAGGACGTCAAAGAAACACAATGACCTTGACTTTCAAGGTTGCCAAGCTAGGCACAAATACTTTCACGGTTGATAATGGTCAAGCGACTGGAACCTGGTCTAGTATTTCAAGTCTAGTCAATTCACAGGCTAATCTTGCAGGCAATTATCTTGCTAATCAGTCATGGATTGTTATCGGTATCCTGGAGGACAAATTCACACGGACTGAGTTCATGGTTAACGTGGCCACTGAAAGCGTGGTCTTTTCTTACGATAGGTCAGGCGTGGGTGTCAACAAAATCAGAGAGCGTGGAGCGCTTGATGTAAAGGGGGACATCTTTGCCAATGACAATCCTATTCAGCAGTATCAGCTCACGGATAGTAATGGATGTGGAAAATTTATCAAGCAGGATTTCAATAACATGAAAAATACTGGATTTTGGTGGATAGATGGGACCTCTCCAAACAATCCATTTAGCGGTTCATGGGGGATGCTGGAAGTATTCAGACCTAATCCTAACCCTAATTCGCAAGAATGTATTCAACGTTTCACTACCTCAGCTGGATACATGGCTATAAGAGAAAATGGCTTTGATAACGTTTGGAGGCCGTGGCGTTATGTAATTCAACAGTCAGAGTCTACTAATAATTCTGATTATGTCGCTTTAAAAAAATCAGATAGTGAGCCAATACCCTGGAGGGACTTGCCTTTGCAAAATGGCTGGCAACATCATCCTGATTACAGCAGGGCACAATATTCAAAATCATTTGATGGGGTGGTTTACCTTAGAGGTGCAGTTTTCAAAGGAAAAGCGGTTCAAGAGACTGTCATCGGAGTCTTACCTGTTGGTTTTAGACCATCAGAGTCAATCTATGTCACAGGAATTAACAACAATTTCAACGTGGCAACGTTAGCTATTCTCAAGGATGGGAATGTAGTAGTAAAGGCCAATGTTGACGCTATATGGCTAAGCATTAGTAATATTTCATTTAAAATTTAGAAAAAGGAGAATATATGAAGTTGGAATATGGGGCAAAGTCCCTTGAATATGATGGAAGTGGTGCAGTATCAGCCACTAAGGTCACTTTAGTCAATGCAAATGGAGCAAACGTTCCAATTTTGCTACCAGCTGATAAAATCAGCTTATCAAACACAGAGCTTTTTGAATTAGCTCTGGAGTCGATCTATGAGGAGAATTTCCCAAACCGAGCAGAAAACGAAAAATTCAGCAAGGTAGCTCAAGAACTCCAAAAGAACAAAGAGGCAGCGGCTCAAGCTGAGCAAGCAGCCACAGAAACTAAAGAAAATCTTGACACGGTATCAGCTATCACTGAGGTCTTGATTGCCTTGGCAGTATCTCAAAATGGTGGTATGCCTACCCATGCTTATGGCAAGGTCGCAGCATTCATCAAGCCACTTGCTAAGGACACACGCTACTCAAACGGGGACATCATCTCAGGCGCTTATCCGTTTGATACCAATCCGAAGTGGCCTAAAGGTACGCAAACTATCTTTAAATTCCAGATGCAAGCTACTGAGGGCTATACATACAAGGAGCAATCACTTGCTGAGATGTTGCAGCAAGGTGTGCTTACTGTGGTTATGCCTAGAATCGATTAAGGAGGATATATGCAAATCGAATTTTTCAATTTTTTTCGTAGCGTAGTCCAGACTGAAGACGGTCTGGTCTTGTACGCTCTGGCTTTGATTGTCTCAATGGAAATCATTGATTTCTTGACAGGGACAATTGCTGCTATCGCAAACCCTGACATCGAGTACAAGAGTAAAATCGGTATCAATGGGCTCCTTCGTAAGATTTTAGGGGTTCTCTTGCTGATGATCCTTATTCCGATGTCTGTGCTCTTGCCTGAAAAGACAGGCTTCGCATTCTTGTACTCGATCTATCTTGGATACATCGCATTTACTTTTCAATCACTCATTGAGAATTACCGCAAACTAAAAGGAAATATCACTCTTTTTCAGCCAATTCTGAAAGCATTTCAACGCTTGCTCGAGAAAGATGATGATAAAAACAAAGGAGAATAACAAATGCAACAAATCAATGAAATCATTATCAATTCAGCAATTAGCATTCTTGTCATTTTAGCTGGCATTGCAGTCAAATCTATCAAAGAATATCTTGTTCAAAAAGGCGGAGAGAAAACAATCAAGATTGTTGAAATCTTAGCCAAAAATGCGGTCAATGCAGTTGAACAGGTATCAGCCGAGACAGGCTACAAAGGCGAAGAGAAGTTAGAACAAGCTCGAATCAAAATTCGGGCAGAACTTAACAAATATAATATTGGCATGACGGACAAAGACCTAGACACATTCGTTGAGTCTGCGGTCAAGCAAATGAACGATGCCTGGACTGAAAAATAGATCAAGAGAACCTTTTTAGGTTCTCTTTCTTTTTTATTAGAAAGGAGGTTAGCATTTGAAAAAGGCCATTAAAAAAGATACGGACATTTGCGTTAATGTCCGAGATGGCGCTGATAAAGTAAGCGAGGAATTCTACTCGCATGACAAGAATAGCGCTTTTATTGACTTGACCTTGAACAGTATCAACGCTGAGAAAGTGACCGTCTTATTCCATTTCCAGAAAACAAATCGCTTTTTGGAAGTCATCGGCTTGGTCGAAGATAAGCACGTTTCTATTCCATTC
>QWCT01000513.1_pt1 | contig 24870 bp, 9 predicted proteins | sample 1972681 | NCBI WGS metagenome assembly QWCT01 (sample SAMN09866701, study PRJNA288562) | Human oral metagenome isolate pre3_saliva, whole genome shotgun sequencing... | isolation source: mouth | host: Homo sapiens | place: USA: California | reverse complement strand
TTCTTTTTAGATTTGAACTTTGGAAACTTTGCTCTCTTTTGAAAAAAATTCGTAAACGATCGTTTTACATTCAATTGAGCATTTGAAAGTGCTAGACTGTCTACTTCTTTTAGAAATTGATTTTCACTCTTCAAACTGGCAGGTGTAATTATTTTATTTTTTCCAGTTTCTTTATAAAATTTATTCGCAGTATACAAAATCGTATTGTAAACAAAACGAACACATCCAAAAGTCTTATTTATCAATAATTCCTGATCTTTATTTGGATAAATTCTATATTTGAATGCCAAATTATATTTCATAAAATTACACCTCCTTTTGATTTTGAATATTATTTTTAATTATTTCTCTTCGATATTTTATACAAAAATTGTATCATAGGTATATCCTTTTTTCAATTTTTTTTAAAAAAAAAGCAATTCATCTCCCACTTATAGAAGTCGGAGACTTCTTGCTATCTTTTTGTTAAATTATATCAAAATTTTCACTGTATAGCTATTTATTTTTTTATTTATCATTTTTTTATTTTATAGTATAATACTTTTGTAACATTTTAAAAATTTTATAAATTTTAATGAAAAGAGGGGATTTATATTGAAAATAATTCATTTAGCCGATTTACATATTGGAAAAAGAGTCAATGAATTTTCGATGATTGACGACCAAAAATATATTTTAAATCAAATTTTAGAAATTATTGATAAGGAAAAGCCTGATGCGGTAATAATTGCAGGGGATGTTTATGATAAGCAAGTTCCATCTATTGAAGCAGTGGAATTACTAGATAGCTTTATATCGGATATTTCTAAGCGAAAAACGACTACTTTTATAATTAGTGGAAATCATGATTCTGCTGAAAGATTGGCTTTTGGTTCAACTCTTATGGCGATGGGAAAAATTTATATTTCACCAGTTTATAATGGAAAAATTTCAAAATACACTCTAAAAGATGATTTTGGAAGTGCTAATTTTTATCTTTTGCCATTTGTGAAACCTAGTCATGTTAAACGATTTTTCCCAGATGAAAAAATTGAATCTTATACTGATGCAATAAAGGTTGTTGTCGATAATTTAAAACTTGACACTTCTGAAATAAATATTTTGATTGCACATCAGTTTGTGACTGGAGCGAGTCGAACTGAATCTGAAGAAATTAGTGTTGGAGGGCTTGATAATGTTGATGCTTCTGTTTTTGAGGATTTTGATTATGTTGCACTTGGACATATTCATAGACCGCAAAAAATTGGTACAGAGAGAATTCGTTATTGTGGAACACCTTTAAAATACTCATTTTCTGAAGTTAATGATACAAAATCTGTTTCAATAATAGAAATTAACTCAAAAGAGGATTTTAATTTACGTATGATTCCTCTTATTCCTAAAAGGGATATGCGTAAAATAAGGGGGACTTACGAAGAATTAACTACAAAAACTAGCTATGAAAATACTAATACTGATGATTACATTCATGTTACTTTGACTGATGAATTTAATGTGGCTGATGCGATACAAAAATTGCGAGTTATTTACAAAAATATTATGAAATTAGAATACGATAATATGCGAACTCGTGAATCTAGAAAAATAAATTTAGACGACATGGTTATCGAAAATAAAAATCCATTAGAAATTTTTTCAGAATTCTATAAATTGCAAAATAATAAAGAAATGAACGATGAGCAAAAGGAAATTATAAAAAAAATAATGGAAGAAGTTTGGGAGGAAAATAAATGAGACCTTTAAAATTAACTGTTTCTGGCTTTGGACCTTACGCTAAAGAGCAAGTATTTGATTTAGAAAAATTGGGAAATTATGGTATTTATTTAATTACAGGAGATACTGGTGCTGGAAAAACTACTATTTTTGATGCGATAAACTTTGCACTTTTTGGAGAGGCTAGTGGTAAAGATCGTGATGGAAAAATGCTACGTTCAAAATATGCTGATTTATCTACTGAAACTTTTGTTGAATTAGAATTTCTTTACAGAGATGAAAAATATATAATTAGAAGAAATCCCGAATATGAAAGACTTGCAAAAAGAGGAAAAAATCTAACTACAAAACAAGCTGTAAACGCTACTTTAATCTTGCCAGATGGAAAAATAATAGACAAGAGCGAAAAAAATGTTAATAAAAAAGTTGAAGAAATTTTAGGAATTACTCAAAAACAATTTAAGCAAATTTGTATGATTGCTCAAGGTGATTTTATGAAAATTTTACTTGCAGACACAAAAGAGCGAAGCCAAACCTTTAGAAAAATTTTTAATACTGAAAAATATGAATCTTTTGAAAAAAAACTTGATGAATTGAATGATAAATATAAAAATCAATATAATTCTCTAACAAATAAATTGAGTAATTCTAAAGAAAATATCTCATTTGATGAAAACGAAGAGTTTTTAGAAAAATTTCCAGACTATGAAAATAGGATTAAGACTAATTTTCAAGAGTTCTTAGAAGAAGTTATTGACTTTCAAAAAAAGAAAAATGATATCTATTCTCGTGAAAATGATGAAATTCAAGCAAAAAAAGAGAAAAATTTATTAGCTTTGAATGAAGCACAAGAAGTTGAAAATAAAAAATTACAGTTAGAGCAAAAAAATAGCGAATTTGAAATTGTAAATAAAGATGTTAAAATTTATAAAGATTTGATTTTACTTCATCCAGAATTACAAAAATCAATTCAGAATAATACTGATAAAATTAGCTCTATTGAAAAAAATTTAGAGATTTATGAAAAAATTTCTAATCTAAAAAAGAAAATTTCTGAAGAAAATGATTCGCTTGAAATAAAAATTTCTGAAAAAATTGATTTAGAAACTCAAAAAAATGAACAATCTTTATTACTAAACAAAAATAAAAACGATAAAGAAAAATTGAAAAATTCTAATATAAAATTACAAGAATTTATTCATGAGAAAAATAATTTAGAATTAAAATTTAAAGAATTATCAACTTTTAAAAATTATATTTCTGATTATAATTCTAAAAACAGTGAGTTGGAAAAAATTAATGAAACAATTATAACATTTGATTTTGACATTAATTCATTAAAAAATGAAATTGGTTGTCTGGAAAAGAATATTGAAAATAAAAATAATCAACTGTTAACTTTTAATGATATTCAAAAAAATGAAAACGAACTAGAAATTGAAAAAATTAATTATAATTCTAAAATTAAAAGTATAAACTCTTATAAAGATTTATATTCTGAAATAAAAAATTTGAATGTAGAATTAGAAAATGAACAAAAAAAATATACTGAAATTTATGAAAAATATGATCAAAAAGATTCTCTTGCTAAAAAAATGAGAAAAAATTATAACGATAATCAAGCTGGTATTCTCGCTCAACAATTAGTCGAAGGGGAAAAATGTCCAGTTTGCGGTTCAACATCGCATCCACACCCAGCTAAAATACTTTCAGAAGAAGATATTTTGAATCTTGATAAAGATGAAATTGAAAAACTAGAAAATGAAGCTCTGTCTCTTTCTAATGAGGTAAAATCGCAAAGTGAAATTTGTTCTGGTATAAAAGGAAAACTTGAAGATAGAAAAAAATCTTTTGAAAAAGTGTTAAATAATGAAAAAATTGAATTTGAAAATGCAGAAAATTGGATTGAAGAACAAAGTTTATTTTTAGAAAATAAATTAATTGAAATTGAAAATTTGATAGATAAAGAAAATAATAGAAAAATTGAGAAGGAAACAATTGAGAAGGAAATTCAATCGTTGAATAAAGAATTAAAGATTAAAAACGAGAAGTTAAATTCACTTGACAGCGATAAAAAAACGCTCGAAAATCAGAAAATTAAATTAGAAGAAAATATTAAAATTATTTCTAAATCGATTTCTGAAAATAGTAATTTGGTTTCTGATTCTCAAATGAAAAATGAGGAGTTAAATTCTACTAATTATTTGAAAAATTGGATTGATTCTATTGAAAAATCGGTGAATACTAAGGAACAGAATCTGTCTGAACAATTAGATTTGGTTGATAGAAATATTGAATCTGAAGAAACAAATGTTAATATATTAAAAAAATTGGAAGAAGAATTTCTAAAAATTGAAGAAAAACTTAATGAAATTTCGAGTTTTATTAAGGAAAATGAATCTGAGCAAGTTGCAATTAAAACACGATTGAATCTTTTAAATAAGGATTTAGCTGAAATGAATGATTCGTTATCATTAGAATTTAAAGATGAAACTGTTTCTTTGACAAAAATTAATGAGCTAAAAAATAATATTTTAGAAACTGAAAATAAAATCAATAGTGAAAAGGAAATTTTAAATAATTTGCAAATAAAATTAGCAAGTCTTGAAGGAGAAATTTCAAATTTAAAATTGGATATTCAAAATCGTTCTTTTAAAGATAAAAACGAACTTTTAGAGCAACAGAAAGAAATTGATTTGGAATTGAAAGAACATAAAGAAAAATTTGATAAGAATAAGTTTAATTTGATTGCTAATGAAAAATTATTAAATGAAATTGGAAAACAATCTAAAAAATTATTTGAAATAAGAAAAAAATATGACTCAATACAGGCTCTTTCAGCGACTACAAAAGGTACAATTAGCGGAAAAGATAAAATTACTTTTGAAACTTATATTCAAATGAAATATTTTGAAAGGGTTATCGCTAGAGCTAATTTGCGGTTTATGATTATGTCAAATGCACAATATGAGTTAAAAAGAGAAGAAGAAGCTAAAGATGCAAAATCAAAAAGTGGCTTAGAACTAGAAATCATCGACCACTACAACAATACAACTCGAAATATTAGAACGCTTTCTGGTGGTGAATCATTCATGGCTTCTCTGTCACTTGCTCTAGGATTTTCTGATGAAATTCAATCAATGTCAGGAGGAATACAACTTGATACAATGTTTATTGATGAAGGATTCGGTACACTTGACGAAGATACTTTAAAAACAGCAATTGACGCACTTATAAAATTGTCTGATGAAAATAAACTTATTGGTATTATTTCTCACGTTGAAGAGTTAAAAAATCGTATTGATAAGCAAATTATTGTAACAAAATCTACTGACGGAACTAGTACTGCGAATATTGTCGGCTGATTTAAATTAATTTAAAATTTAACTGGAAATAAAAAACTATCTTGTAAAATAACTTTCACAAGATAGTTTTAATTTTATATAATATTCTACCAAATATTAAACCATTCCATTTATTACTTTTTCTGCTAGATTTCTTGCATGATCTCCTACTCTAGTGAAATGTAATAATAAATCTGTGTACAACAATCCTGATTTTATTTCACATTCTTGTGCACTCAATCTTTTTTGGTGTTTTTTTCTTATTTCTTTATCTTTTGTGTATAATTTATTATGTAAATCTAACACTTCAATTGCTTTTTCTTTATTAGAGTCTCTTACTGCTTCGATTGAAAGTTCTATCATTTTAACTATAATTTTAGTTAATGTATCCACTTCTTCATAAACTAAATTAGAGAATTTTAAACTTTTTTTCATTCCTAAATTAACTTCTCGAATTATTCCAGCTGCGTGATCTCCAATTCTTTCGATATCTCTACACATATCTAAATAAGCTGTAACATCTTCTCCGTCTTTATCATTAAGATTTTCTCTCAATATTCCTGTCAAGTATTTTGTAATTTCTTGATCAATGTAGTTTATAACTTCTTCTTTTTCTTCTACTTCCTTAGCGTATTTTTCTTCTCTTGTATTGAAAAACTCTACTGATTCTTTTATATTTTCCAATGAGAAATTAGTCATTTCAATCAATTCTAATTTTACTTGTCCCAACGCAATACTTGGTGTTCCCATCAACATTGGGTCTAAATATTTAACTGTGTAGACATCTTTTTCCACTTCTTTTTTCTCTTTAATCAACTTAACAACAATGTATTCCAAAGCTCCAATGAATGGGAATAATAAAACTGTTGTAACTGCATTAAATGTACCATGAGAAAATGCTATTGTCATTTTAGGATTTAGATGCAAAAATTTTTGCATGAAGCCAATGAACGAAGAAAAAGGACTTAATAAAATTAAAAATATTAATGTTCCAATTACGTTAAACATTACGTGTGAAGCTGCTAATCTTTTTGCTGATGTATTTGAACCAATTACTGCGATTATTGCTGTAATTGTTGTACCGATATTATCTCCAAATAAAACTGGTAATGCTCCTTTTAAATCAATCAATCCTTCTTGGTAAAGATTTTGTAAGATACTTATTGTTGCACTTGATGCTTGAACTAACATTGTAATTAATGTTCCAACGAATACTCCTAAAACTGGATTTTTACTTAAATTAACAGTCCATACTCTAAAATCTGGTAAATATTTTAATGGTTCCATTGCTCCAGACATTAGTGTTAATGCATAGAAAATTCCTCCAAATCCGAATAAAATACGACCAGCATTGTTAAGGGTTTTTACTTTTGTGAAGAATAATAACGCTGCTCCTAAAAATATTATCGGTAATGAAAAATGCGAAATGTTAAATCCAATTATGAACGATGTTATCGTTGTTCCTATATTCGCTCCCATTATTATTCCAATAGCTTGTCTTAAAGTTAATAATCCAGCACTTACTAATCCAATTGTAATAACTGTTGTTCCTGAACTTGATTGTATTAGCACTGTTACAAATATTCCAACTAAAACTCCCAAAAATGGAGAAGTTGTATATTTGTCTAAGATATATTTCAATCTATCTCCTGCTGCTAATTGCAATCCATCTCCCATATACTTTATACAGAATAAAAACATTCCTAGTCCACCTAAGAAACTAAAAATAATTTGTTGCCAGTTAAGCGTGTTCAATGATGTCGCTGCACCCATTTTTTCTCTCCTATCTATTTTTTATTGTACACTATAAGTTTTTATATATTTTATATCTCTTGTAGATATTCAAAATTAAATATACTCACTTCAGTACTTTCTAATAGTATACTATAATTTAAAAAATATCAAGCATTTTTTTTATTTTATTATATATTTTTTATATTTTTATCTGATAGGTTTTTTCGCTGTTAATTCCCATTTATTTATGTTTTTACCTAATTTAGCTGAATCATATCCTATGTAAACATTTTTTAATCTTTTATTTACTGGATAAATTACATATTTGTAAGTTAATGGTACTACAACCGCTTGATCGATGTAGTATTCTTGCCATCTTTTGTATGCTTCGGCTTTATAATTAGGATTTGTTAAAGTTTTTGGACTTACAACATCATCCATTAATCTTTCATTTTCTTCAGTAACATATCTCGAATAATTAAATTGAGCGTCTTTACCAGCTGTACTACTTGGAATTAAGCTACTTCCAACTCCCCATGCTGCAAAAAATACGTCGATATCCTTATCATCTGCTCCTAATTTATCATAAAAAGTATTTAATTCTATTAATCTTCCAGTTGTTAAAACTACTCTTAATCCAATCTCTTTCCAGTTTTGGATATAAAATTGAGCTAGAGGTTCGGCGATGTCTCCACCTGACATTGAAGCCATTTTTATTACAAAAGGTTTACCATTTTTATCTTCTCTGTATCCATCTCCATTAATGTCCTTGTAACCTGCTTCATCTAATAATTCTTTAGCTTTTTTTGGATCATAAGGATATCCTTTTAAGCCTTTTGGAAAATATTTAGTCATTACTGGCGGAACCATTGAAGTTGCACGTTCTCTTATTCCTGAATAGAATGTTTGAACCATTTGGTCTATATTTAATCCGTATGCCATTGCTTGACGTAATTTTTTGTCTCCCATTTTTGCTTTTGGATCAGTGATATTAATACCTTTATTTTTATCAAAATGTCCTAATTTAAATCCTAAATAAGAGTAGTATAAATCTTGTCTTCCTAAAATTTCTGTATTTTTCAAGTCTTTTAGTGAATCATACAAATCTCCAGGCATAAACATTACATAATCGTATCTACCTGTTTTCAATGCTGCAATTATTGATTGTTGATTTATTACTTCCAATACTACTTTTTCAATTTTGGCTTTTCCTTTGAAATAATAAGGGTTTGCTTTAAATTGAATACTTTCTCCTTGAATCATTTTGGTAGGAACATAAGGCCCTAATGTTACGATATTCGTTCTTATCTTTGGTGAAGAAACTAAATCTTTTATTGGAACATCTTTTAGATAATGTTTTGGCAAGGCAGTTGCTATTATTCCATTTCCTAAAGTATAAACACTGAATCCCATTTCTGTGAACGAGATTTCTACTGTTTTATCATTAATTTTTTTAATTCCAGAAATTGTTTTTGCTTTTCCATTATGGTAATCTTCTATCCCAACGATTTTTTTAGCTTCGGTATCGTATCGCACACCTGTGTAATCTTTACTTCCTACCACTTCATAAGGATAAATGATATCTTCAGCTACTAACGGTTGACCGTCACTCCATTTTACACCATCTTTTATTTTAATTGTTACTTTTTTGGCGTTTGCGTCTACATCCATTGTTGCTAGTCCTGTATTAATTACTTCGAAATTTTCATCTACATCAAATATTGAATTACTCATAAATGTATTGTTAACTTCACTATCATATCCATCTGTTGACAATGTTTCTTCAAAAATTCCAACTAACGGAGCATCCTTTACCATTGCGACTCTTAAAGGGGATCCGTCAACTGCAGGAGCGTTATTTTTTGTTTCCAGTGAAAAATTTACTTTTTCGACTTTTTCTCCAATACGCTCACTTCTCTTTTTTCCAGGACTGCAAGCTGATAAAATTACTAAAAAAATCATTAACAATCCCAAATATTTTACATTTTTCATTTTATTCCATTCCTTTCGCTACAAACTATCCTAATCTTTGTCGTGCATCTGCTGCTCTCTTCAAAGCTTGTCCAATATAGTTTATACACAACATCATTATTAATATTAAAATTGAAGCTGGAAGCCATATCCATAGCTTAGTTGATAAAACTTCTGGATCTGTCGCATAACCAACTAATGTCCCCAAACTCGGCGTTGTCGGCGGTAACCCAAATCCCAAAAAGCTCAATCCTGTTTCAATCCCAATATTTCCCGCAAATTCTAACGTTAAATTTACGATTATTAATGAACTCAAATTTGGCAAAATTTCTCTAAAAATTATTTTGAAATCACTTGTACCCATTGTTTTTGAAGCATTTACATAATCTTTTCTACTTTCAGTTAACGCTTTACTTCTGATAAGTCTTGCAATTCCTGTCCAATAGAAACAGCTCATTATTATAATAAATGAGAAAATACTGTATTTTGGAACAATTGTTATAAATACAATTATTAGCATCAAAGTAGGTAAAATAGTTATAAAATCAATTATTCTCATTATTACATTGTCAACTTGACCACCGTAATATCCTGAAACTAATCCTATAACAATCCCAATTCCAGAAGTTATCAAAGTAATCGTAAACCCAATGATTATCGAATTTCTAGCTCCAATAACTAATTGCCCTAAAATATCTCTTCCACCTGAATCTGAACCTAGCCAAAATCCTTCCATTGGTTTTGAATATTTATCTAATAAACTTATTTTCATAACTTCTTCTTGATTAGTAAGTGCTGCTCCAATAAAAATTACTAAAAATAATATCGCCAACACATATACTGAAATTAAAGCCAACTTATCTTTTTTTATTTCTCTTACAATTACATTAAATCCTGATGGCTTTTCATGCTTTTTCATCTCTGCTTTTTCATTTAATTTTTTCATAAACACCACCTATTCTATTCTTATTCTCGGATCAACTATACTCAAAATAATATCAGAAAGTAAACTTCCAACCAACGTCAAAAATCCGTAAAGTAAAATTAATGCCGTAACAACACTGTAATCTCTCGTTGTTATTGACGATATAAATAATCGCCCCATTCCAGGATAGTTAAAAATTAATTCAATAAACACTGAACCACTTAACAATCCAGTTATTGTATATCCAAAAAATGCCGCTATTGGTAAAATCGAATTTCTAAATATATGTCTTGAATAAACTTTATTTTCTGGCACACCTTTACTTCTCGCTGTTTTCACATATTCCAAATCTTTTGCATCAATTACTTCATTTCTCAAATATTGAATTGTTCCTGTTGTTGCAAGTAAAGCATATGTAATCGCTGGTAATATAATGTGATGTATTCTATCTACAAAATACTCAAATGTATTCGGTTCAAGTCCAATAGTTACAGATCCTGTTGTTGGGAACCATCCTAATGTGTATCCAAAAAACCATAACATAATAAGTGAGAAAATAAATGTCGGTATCGCATAACTCACATAATTATAAAATGTTACAACTTTATCTAATTTTGAATTTTGATATCTTCCAGCCCACATTCCTAACGGAATTGCAATACAATAAGTTAAAATCACACTTACAAGCGATAAAATAAACGTATTGTTCGCCCTTTGTCCAATCAATGTTTTTACTGGAATTTTATATGCATAACTCATTCCAAAATTTCCATGAAAAGCATTTTTCATCCATCTTAGATACTGAATATGCCAAGGATCATACAATCCAGCTTGTCTTTTTAATGCTTCCAAAGCTGCTGGATCAGTTTGAGGTGTTATCAACCCTGTGAATGGATCCCCTGGCATCAATTTTGCTAGTATAAATATTATTATGCTCAGTATAAATAATTGGGGTATCATAATAAGAACCCTTCTAAGCACCGTTTTCCACATAAATTATTTCGCCCCTTTCTTTTTTCCATCTAATGCCACAAAATGTGTTTCTGACAACGATTTCAAATCATAAACTCTTCCATTTTCATCATAATAATTTGATTCATTTTCCTTATATTCCTTCTCAATCGCTAGTCTATTTAATTTTTTCTCTTTCCTATTTCGAGGATTAACTTCTGGAATCGCTGCTATCAAACGTTTTGTGTAAATATGTTGAGGATTTCCATAAATATCTTTTTTCAATCCTTTTTCAACAAATCTTCCTTTATACATTATAAAAATTTCATCGCACATATGCTTGATAACTCCCAAATCATGAGAAATAAATAAATAACTCATTCCAAATTGTTTTTGAATTTCCTTCATATAATTTAATACTTGAGCTTGAACCGACAAATCTAACGCTGAAACAGGCTCATCTGCAATAATTAATTTCGGCTTAGTTGCAACCGATCTAGCAATTCCAATTCTTTGACGTTGTCCTCCAGAAAATTCGTGCGGATATTTATACAACGAATCATCCGATAATCCAACAATTTCCAGCAATTCTGAAGCTCGTCTTTTCTCTTCTTCATATGACAAATTCTCAAAATTCTTCAAAGGGTCTGTAATTATTTCGATAATTCTTTTTTTTGGATTCAGACTCGACAATGAATCTTGAAATATCATCTGAATATCCTTATTATAATTCAAATTTTTATCTCTCATTTTTTTATGATTTATTTCTTTTCCTTCATAAAAAATCTTTCCACTTCGTATTTTTTCAAGTCCAATTATTGCTTTTCCTATAGTAGATTTTCCTGACCCTGATTCACCAACTAGGCCATAACTTTTTCCTTTTTCTATTAACATATCTACTCCATCAACTGCGTAAACATAATCAATTATTTTGTTAAAAAATCCACCACGGATAGGATAATGAACTTTTAAATTTTTCACTTCTAAAAAACTCATATTTCCTCCTTAATAAATATATAATCTCCCATTCCTCTACTCTTCAAGAAAATGAAAATTTTTCCAGCAAGTACATCTTACAAAATGTTCTTTTTCAATTTCGTGTAATTGTGGATTGTTTTCGTGCTCTTTTTTATCAATCCAAGGAATTCTGTTTGAAAATCTACATCCGTTTCTATCTAGATTTTTCAATGATGGAACGGTTCCTTTTATTGTGTATAATTCGTCTGTTTCTGTGTCCATTTGAGGAATTGATTTAAGTAATGATCTTGTGTATGGATGTTTTGGATTTTCAAATAATTCATTGACAGATGCTATTTCGACAATTTCTCCAGCATACATAACTGCTACTCTGTCAGCCATTTCAGCTACAACTCCTAAATCGTGTGTTATCAAAATTATTCCAGCATGTATTTCATCTTGAATTGATTTTAATAAATCTAAAATTTGTGCTTGAATTGTTACGTCTAGTGCTGTTGTTGGTTCGTCAGCAATTATAACGTTTGGTTTACAAGCTAAAGCAAGTGCAATCATAACCCTTTGTCGCATTCCCCCAGATAATTCGTGAGGAAATTGTCTTGCAATTCTTTTGTAATTTTGTATTCCCACTTGTTGTAATAGTTCGTAAACTCTGTTTTTTCGCTCATTTTGATTTAATTTTGTGTGATAAATAAGTCCCTCTTCGATTTGCGCTTCTATTCTCATTAATGGATTTAAAGCTGATAACGGATCCTGAAATATCATTCCAATCTCGCCACCCCTTATTTCATTATATTCCTCTTCACTCAATTCCAACAAATTTTTATCTTTGTAAATTATTTCCCCCGATAATTTCGTATTCAATGGATTATGCAATCCCATAATTGAAGTCGCCAATGTACTTTTCCCGCAACCAGATTCCCCAACTATCGCCAGAATTTCATTTTTTTTCAATTTCAAATTTACATTATCGACAGCCTTGTAATAATCATCATTAATACGAAAATTTACATCTAAATTTTTAATTTCAACCAAAGTATTATTTTCCAATGATTTCTATCTCCTTTCTGAATTTATTCATAATTTGTACTATTTTTAATTTTCTATAAACTTATGTCTTAATTATACAAAGTTTATAGTAAGAAAAAGACATTTTATTCCCTTTCCAATCTAAAAATATCTATAAATAAATTTTATAAATTTATTTGCCTTTATAGTATTAATTATATAAAATTTTAAAAATTTTTTCAATCATTTTAATATTTTTAATTTATTTTTTATTTCAAAGTATTTCTGATTACGTAAAATAAAAAGTTCCCTCTCCAAAAATTTGAAGAGAGAACTTCTTAAATTTTATAAATTGTAATATTCAAAAATGATTAGTAAATCGCTCTAAATCCAATTCCACCTCTTACATTTTCGCCTTTTGTATCATAACCTGCATTTACTGTTACACCAAATCTTGTATTTTCAATTCCAAGGTTCAAGTCAACTTTTCCATTTCCTCTTCTGTCGTCTTTTTCTCCTCTAATATTGAACCAATCTGCTGTTGTGTAACGAACTCTTGCTTGGTTATTTACATCTCCAACTTGTCCTAATTCATTTTCATACGCAAGTCCTAATTTAGCTGTTAATGTAGTTCTTACTGCCATTGGTTGTTTGTATTTGAATTCCACTCCAACTTCAGGTTTTATTGAATAATAATCGTTTCCTTTTACTTCTAAACGAACTTGTCCTGAATCTTCTTTGATTCCATTAAATCTTCCATATTCTAATTTCAAGTTTCCATATGGTGAAAGGCTTGTTCTTTCACTCAATCTAATATTTTTTCTAAGTTCATTTTTCAATCCAACTCCATAAGAATAATAATCAGATTTTGCCTCAAAAATATCATCTACAACAAGGAATTTTCTATTCATTTCAGCATTTCCAATAAATCCTTCTGCTGCTACAGTCCAATTCCATTCGTTATTATGGTTATCATATCCAAGTGGCATTGACTTAAATACTCCAGCTTTAATCATATTTTGTTCTTCTTTTGATTTTCCTATATCGCTGAAATCAAATTTATTTCTAATTGCTCCTGCGTACCATCCGCTAGATTCTCCTAATTTTACAGTTTCATCTTCATGTAAGTATGCAAATCCATATGCGTCATTTCTATAATCAATAATTCCAGCCGTATCAGTTTTGTACTCACCTTTCATTCCAAACACTTTTATCTTGTTAGATTGTTTAGATTTAGTATCCCACTCATCTCTTAAATATCTAAACTCTTTATTCAACATATTTCCTGTTTCAAAAATTCTTTGTTGAACATTAGCATATTGGTGTCCCATCATTTCATCATAGGCTTGTACTAATAATGCTTCTTCACTATTTCCAATTGTATTCAATTTGTTGAATACTTCTTTTTCTCTTGAATCTAGTGCATTCTTGTCGTATCTTTGTTCCAATCCATCAGTAAAATTGTACTCGTTAGATTTTCTTGCTACAAAAGCTGTATAAGGAATTTTTGTCATAAGAACACGAGTAATTTGCTGAGTAGACGGATCTACTTCAGGTGTTGCCATCCAAGTCAATGATGCAGAATAAGGTGTAAAGTTAAATATTCCTGCATTTATTTGATTCAAGAACGGTTGTAATATTTGTTTTCCAATTATTACATCTTTTGCATTTGTAAGTACTGAAAATTCTGTTCCTATTAATAAATCACTGTCAATTCCAATGTTTGTTGCTCCATTTACGTTAATTGGTCTTGTTCTTCCTAAAGTATCTACGTAAACTCCAAAGTTTGATAACGCAAAGTTAGTAGTTTGTGGTGCATAATTGAATGTTTGAACTTGGCTATCATTCAATACTACTCCATTTCTTTGGATTGCTAATCTTCCATTTGGTAATTGGATAATTCCTACTCCAGCAAGAGTTTTACTAGGGTCTTTTGGTGCATAGTAATCATTTGCTCCGTTTGTAGAAGTTATTGTTCCAACTCCACCATTTAATGCTGGTAACACATTTGCAGGTATTGCATCAGTTCCAATTGGTAAGTTTCCACTAACTCCTTGAGAATCTGCATCATATCTCACACCATAAGATCTTAAACCACTAATATTTATTTCTCCATAATTTTTAATGATTGATTTATTTGCTGCAGTTCCTTTAATTAACACACCATAACTGCTATCTGCATCAATATCAATTTTTCCATAATTTTCCAATGTACTTCCATTTAATACAGCAACTCCAACAAGTCCTTGAACATTATTATTTCCGTGGTATGAACCAACTGTTGTGATATTTCCTGTGTTTACAAATTTTGCTCCATTATTTACGAATACTCCCATCATTGTTTGAATTTTATCAGTTGCTGTTGCACTTGATGGATCTAAGTAGATATTTCCAGAGTTTTTAAGTGTTGTTCCTCTGTCATCTCCATACATTCCGATGCTTAAGTGTCCTGATACATAGATATCTCTATCATTTGAAATACTAGCTCCATTAATTGCTGCCATTCCTATTCCATAAACAATGTTATTTGGGTCAGAATTATCTGTTTTTCCAACTTTTATTACTCCTCTATTTACTGCATTTGAAACTCCTGTCACAAGAATTCCTTGATTTCCAATTCCATTCGACAAGTCAATCATTCCATTATTTACAATGTTCGCTCCATCTTTTCCATAAATAGCAATAATCTTATCATTAGTTCCAGATATCATTGTCGCATTATTTGTAACATTAGAGGCCCCTTCAGTGTAAATAAATGTTGATTCTTTTCCTAAAGTTATATTCGACGAAGCCAAATTTGAATAAACATTTGTTTTACCAATTCCTGGATTAGCTAAAATTACACCGTAAGATTTATCTCCAACATTGAAGTTTGTTGTAGTGTCTGTAACAGTTACTCCACTTGATCCATAAATTCCTACTGGTTCGCTATTTGGGTCAGTCGCTATGTGATTTGCAACATTGATTATTCCACCAACATTAGCAGTTCCACCTTTTTTGTAAATACCAATTGCTTTATCTGCAACGTTAATTACTGAACTTCCAGTTGTCTCTACATTTCCATTCTCACTCAATGAATAAATTCCAAATGAAGACTCTCCAACATTTATTGTTCCACTATTTTTAACATTTATTTTTGAACCATTTTGTGCATAAATTCCTACTGTTGAATCATTTTTCACAGAAGTAGTTGTTTTATCAACATTTATTGTTCCGCTATTTTCAAATGTTTGATCCGATGTTCCTTCTAAATATGCCGCAATTGAACGCTCTCCAGTAATATCAATGTTTCCAGTATTTACAATATTTTTTGCACTTCCTGAATTATTTCTTGAGAAAATTCCAATTGAATCATCATCACTAAATTGCATATTTGCTTTATTCGTAACATCTGAATTTATTGCAACAATTCCTTTTGCTTTATTAGCAGTTCCAGTAATATTTTTACCATCTATCGTAGCCTTTGAATTTTCTACATAAATTCCAGTAGAACCACTATTTAAAGTCATATTATTCCATCCACTGAAAGTCGAGCTTCCAGTCATGTAAACTCCAGTTCCATTCGCAGACACAACAATATCGTTATTATTCATGTTCGCTTTACTGTCAATAATGTACAACATTGGTTCTGAAGATGTTGTCAATGTTCCTGTATTATTATAATTCAATACTGAACCATTTTCTAAGTACGCCAAACTTCCATTATTCGCAAAGTTATAATTTCCACCATTTACAGTCAAATTAGAATCATTTCCATACAATGCAAACCCTTTATTTCCAACTGTAACATTTCCTGTAGTTGTCAAATTAGTTTTATTTGTTGCATAAATTCCCACAGAAGTCGAAGTAGCAATTCCACTCGCATTCAATATTGAATCTCCAACTGTTATATTTCCACTATTTACAACTGTTGCATTTGGATTATTTGTAGTTTCAGGTGCAATGTAAATTCCCGCTGAACCTTTTCCTAATGTGATATTTCCTGTATTTGTAACATCTATATTTTTAGCAGTTGATAATCCAGTCGTATTTTTTGCATAAATTCCAACTGATTTATCTCCACCAGTTATACTTCCATTATTTTCAACTTTATCAAAATCAATCGCATAAATTGCTGATGATTCATCTCCAATTGTTATCTTAGAACCAGCAGTTGTCATGATTTTTCCTTCATTTTTAGTTCCAGCTACTGCATCACTATAAATTGATGTTGTATCATTGTAAACTCCATAAATTCCAGTAGATTTATTTCCTACAGCAATTTCGTCTTTGTTAATTCCTCTTGAAGAATCAAGATACATTGCAGTACTTGTAGTTGCATTTGATAAATCAATTTTTCCTTCATTTATAGCTTCGTACCCAACATCTCCTTTCCAAGATGTATGAGTTGGACTAGGATTTTTAATACCATCTGCCATAAGTCCAATAATATTTTGTGTTCCAGATTTTGCTTCAACAGTAATTCCTGGATTTACTACTGTTTCTCCGTTTATAACGTGTGAAATTATATTTCCACTATCTGCCGCTGCCGCTCCTGTTAAATTTGCTGCAATTATAGAACTTCCTTCAGTAACTCTCGTTCTTTCAACAGAATGTCCTTTTGTATTCAATACAGCACTATTAGTGACATGAGCTCCTTTTTGTCCATAAACTCCTACTCCATCACCTTCGAAATTAATTGTTGTTGTTCCATCTATATTAACTGTAGAACCTGTAGTTACTATAGATCCTACTCCGTTTGAACCATTTAAATTAATTGTTGTCCCAGTTACTGTCACTTTTGAAGGATTAGGTGTCCCGCTTGTTCCATTATTTCCAACATAAATACCCGTTCCAGCATCTTTTCCATCTCCAATAGTCATAGTTCCAGTATAAGCAAGATTACTTCCATTTTCAGCAATCAATCCTACTCCGTTTGCTCCAGTCGTGATAGCTGTTGTAATTGCTTTTGGTGTTGTTGAAGTTCCTTGATTATCAGTGTAAAGTCCTACTGCATAAAAATTACCATCTGTGTCTCCTACTTTTATTCCATTAGTGTAACTTGAAATGTCAGCACTAGAACCTTTCATTAACAGTCCGATTATTCCATTTCCAGTTGCTCCACCAGTAGTATAATCTAATTTTGAGCTACTTCCATCTAAAACTCCACCATCAAGATAAACACCAACTCCGTATCCTGTTACTTTACCAATGTTAGATCCATTAATTTTACCAGTATCAGAGGCCCCTGTTCCTTTTATATAATAGGCAACTCTATTTTGATTTTGAGTTCCCAAATTAATATTTCCTGTAGTTGTATCTGATACAGTCGCTTTTTCTGTCAAATAAACTGCTACTGAAGAATCTGCATCATCATTCAATGTAATATTTCCAACTTTTGCTATCATAGAATTTGGAGTATAAATTCCAACTGTATTTTTAGCTTTTAAGTTAATATTCCCTTCATTTTTTATAACTGAATCAGCTAAAGTAGAGGCATTATTTGCAAACATTCCTGTTGATTTTTCAGATTCTACATTAATTATTCCTGTAGAAGCAGCATTTGTTAAATTAATTTTCTTTCCAGAAGTAGCAGAACCAAACATTCCTACTGAATTTTTAGCACTTTGTTTTAATGTAATTTCTCCTACATTTTCTGCTATAGAATCATCTTGAGCATATATTCCTGTTGATTTTTCTCCAGATAATTCAATTTTACCACCATTTGCATTTTTTACTGTTGTTCCATTATCAGAACCATACATTCCAATTACTGATTTTACATTTCCTATTATTTCAGAATTATTTGTTATTGCCGCTTGAGCATTTGCAAACATTCCAGTTCCTTTTTCTCCGTTTATTGTAATTTTTCCATTGTTTGTACCTGTTGTATTTGCTCCAGTTGCATAAATTCCTGTTCCACTCTTACCAGCTGCTGTAATTTCAATTTCTGCATTATTCACATTTGATATTTCTGATCCGTTTTCTCCATACATTCCAGTTGCTTTTTCTGCATTAACGAGTATTTTCTTCTTATTATTAACTACAGATTTATTAGAAAGCATTCCTACAGATTTTTTACCATTAACATCAATTTCTTTATTATTATTAGCAACTAAATTATCTTTATTTCCTGTAGTATTTTTTGCAAGTATTCCTACAGATTCTTCCATATTCACATTAATTTTTTCATTATTATCTATTGTCAATTTATGAGCCATATTTGATGCTAGTTCCCCATAAATTCCCGCACTCTTAATTTGTCCAGTTGTTGCATTTAAAGTAATTGTTCCGTTATTTTTTATCGTTTTATCAGTTAAAGATTTATCCGTAAATTTACCATAAATTCCTGCTGATGAATTTTTATTCACAATAATATTTGCACCTGCAGCATTTTCCGCATTACTGTCTTCAAGATAAATTCCCGCTGATTTTTCATCACTTGCAGTGATTGATCCCTTATTAGTCACTTCTGAATTTAATTTACCATAAATTCCTGCTGATTTATCTTTATTCATAACAATTGTTCTGTTATTTTCAACAGTACTCTTTTGAGCTGAAATCCCTATTGATTCAGTTGAATTAACTTCAATTGTTTTATTGTTAATTGCTTTCAATTTATCTGCCGTATTAGAAGTTGTTGTCGTATCACCATTAACTGCAAACATTCCTACAGATTGAGGACTTCCTGATCCAATTGTTATCTTCTCATCATTTTGCAATGTCAAAGTATTTGAAACTCCGTCTTTTGTAGCTCCATAAATACCGACATTTTTAGTATTTCCAAGAAGTTCAATTTCTCCTACATTCACGATACTATGATCTTTGTTTGCTGCAGTAGTTAACTCTCCATACATTCCTGCTGAACCAGAAGATGCACCAGAAATATTTACTGTTATTTTACCAGTACTTGTATTTTTAGCATTCGAATTTGATGCATACATTCCTGCTGAACCTTCATGTGTCACGTTTATTGTTTTTTCATTGGAAATGTCAGAATCAGTTTTTCCATACATTCCCGCAGAACTTCCTTTGCTAACATTAATTACACCTTGGTTTTTCCCAACTGCATTTTCTACAGAAATTCCAACTGTCTTATTAGCATTCAAATCAATTTGAGCATTTGCTGCATTTATTACTGTTCCTTGCGTTCGGTTACTTGCTTGATTTTTTAAGTACATAGCAGAAGATTCTTCTTGTCCTACAGTAATACTTTTATTATTTGTCATTGTCATTGAACCAGTAGCACCACTTGCAATTTCAGCATACATTCCTGCTGATTGTTTTTTCCCAGTTCCAGTTAAACTAATAGTTCCGCTGTTACTCATAGTATAATTTCCAGTATTATCTACACTACCAAAAATTCCTGCTGATTTATTACTTTCTACATTAATCGTTCCTGCATTCGAAGAATTAGAATTTTTTGTATATATCCCCGCTGAAGCATCTCCCTTGATATTGATTATTCCTGTTGTTGCATCATTTGTTATTGTTGCTCCTCCAAGACCTTGCATTCCTGCTGAAGCTCCACCTAACATTTCGATTGTACCTTTATTAGTAGCCGAACCTGTATTTGCTAACATTCCTACTGATTTTGAAGCAGGGTCTGTATTTGTTAATTTAATGTTTCCTTCATTTTCAATAGTAGAATTTCCTTTTCCATACATTCCCACTGAAGCCTTACCTTTTAATTCAATAACTCCACTTGTCGTATTATTAGCAGTAGCTCCATCTTCAGCCATTACACCAATTGCTTCTTCAGACCCCGTATCCGAAGTAATTTTCAATTTATTATTTGCAACAACATCTCCACCAGCTTTTTGTGCATAAATTCCTATCGATTTTTGATTATGAATATTTATTGTATTATCATTATCTAAAGTTAACGTTCCTCCAGTTGATTTTCCATAAATTCCAATACTTTTTTCTTCAGTCGAATTTGCTGCATTTCCAACTTCAATAGTACCTTCATTTTTTATTGTTTTAGTTTTATTTGAAGTCGCATACATTCCTGCTGAAGAACCTTTTTCAACAGTAATAGTAGCTCCAGAGACATTCGTTGCATCACTATCATTAGCATAAATCCCTGCTGAACCTGTTGCTTTTGTAGTTAATGTCCCCTTATTAGTGATTGTAGAGTCATTTGTACCATAAACTCCTGCTGAACCAGTCCCTAATGTTGTTATTTGTCCACCAGCTTCATTTTCTACTGTACTTTGATCTGAAAGCATTCCAACAGATGAAATTCCAGAAGTAGTTATCTGTCCAGCTGCACCATTTTTCAATGTCGAACCATTTTTTCCATAAATCGCAATCGAAGAATCATTTGCAGTTGTTATTACATTATTATTTGTTACTGTCGAATCATTAGAATAAATCCCAATTGCACCATTTTCTCCAGCCAATGCAAGTGTTCCATTATTTGTTACCACAGCTTTATTCAATCCTGAAATCGTAGTTTTCAATCCTGAAGTCAATGTTTTTCCAGAATTAATATTCACATTCCCTTTATCTGATACTAAAAATTGTGCTGTAGCGTCAACATCAGAGAATTTCGTACTATTAGCTGTAATATTATTAGCAATATTTATAGTCGTATCATTTGCTCCATAGAATACAGCTGAATTTGTTCCCATTTTAGAAACTGTTAAATTTTGTAATGTATTATTTGTTATGTTTACAGTATCGTTAGTTGGGTTTCCTGTTTTTCCAAAGTAGGCGAATACTGATCTATCCCCAATAGAAGCGTTTAAATCTGTTATTTCAAATACATTTCCAAAATCACTAGCTTTAGAAGAATAAAGTCCAACTGTTCCTTCTCCTAAAATTAATTTAGCATCACTTCCTCTGAAAGTAGTTTTTGTTGTATTTCCATCAGAGTACACTCCAATTCCAGTATTTCCATTTGCAGAATCTCCAACTGTAATTTTTCCTTCAACTATCCCTGTAGATCCGCTTGTGAAAATTGCAATTCCACCGTTAGTTGATTTTATTTCTCCTGTGTTTGTGTTTGTGAATGTTCCATTTTCCGAATATAATCCTACTTTTCCTCCAGCGGCAGTAAATACTACTCCTTCATTTGTGAATGCACCACCATTTTGAACTACAGCATGGTGCTGAGTACTAGAAATAGTTGCTCCATTTTTGTTTGTAGCAGTCGAATTCGCTATATATAATCCCATTGAATTTGATCCAGTTGCTTCTACTTTTTTAGCATTTTCAAATGTTGCGTTATTCAACATCACACCATAACCTTTGGTTCCTTGAACATTAATTGTTCCTTCATTTTTATTTGTTCCAGTGGTTCCATTGAAATACATTCCTGTATTTCCTTTATCCCCTTTGACATTAATTGTTCCTTCATTTGTAAATGGTGCTGTACTTGAATAAACTCCCATATTTCCACCATCAGAACTATTTATTGTAATTGTTCCCTTATTTTTCATATTTGTTGCTAAAGCATTTCCAACTCTTATCCCCATACTTCCTTCAGCGCCATCATTAATATTAATATTTCCTTTTGAATCATTAATAATATTAGAACCAACTTCAGAATAAAGTCCAAATGAATTATCTCCTGTTATTGTAATTGTCCCTTTATTTAATGCTCCACCAGGTAATTTATCTAATAATGTAATTCCTCCTGATTCTGTATTATTTACATTTATGATACCTTCATTTTCAAATTTTGATTGAGTACCTAAAGCAATTTTAGTCTTAGCAACTACCATTCCATGACTTTTTTCATTATTCAAGTTAATTACTCCACTTTTTTCATTGATAGCAATCATATTCCAACTTCTCTTATTAGAATTTTCAACACTGAAATCACTAGTTGCAAAACCAGCTGAATTTTTACCATCCATAACAATATTTTTTCTATTTATCAAAGTATGTTTATTATCTAGCGCATTTTCAGATGTAAATAGAAGTGCGACTTGATTATTTTTTTTCCCTTGAATCAACCCATTATTTATACCTGTGACCTGCATTAGTTGTTTGTGTGTGTCTGGTTGTACTTCAATTCCTGCCGTATTTTCTGCTTCTAAATATATCTTTCCTCTATTTTCAAATGAAAATTCAGGATCTTCAATTCCCCCTGCTTCTACTTGATTTTTAAATTTCATTTTATCAGGTAATCCTGGATCCAATGTCACTGCTCTCCTATTAGATACATCCACAATCATAACAGTATCATTTGTTGTAGTAAAACTTCCTCTATTAGTAATGTATTCTACAATCGCATTTCCTTTACCTGTTTCTGCTTTGGATAATATATATGTTTTACTTTCTAAATCTCTATTTTGATGTGTCATCGTTGTATTCTGATTATTACCATAAGGCAATAATGATGGTACCGTAAACGATACCGTATTCACGCTTGGACTAGGCGGTGTAACACTCGGTGAAGAAGGTTTCTTAACACTAATCGCACTAACTTCCGAAACTGTAGGCGGAACTATCGATACTGCCGTAGCCGATGGATTCGGTGCTTCAATTTCCATTGATAATACTGGTGCAGTAATGTCTACAGAAATTCTAGGTGGTTGCAAATTCATTTCAATCTTAGGTGCAGTCACTCCTATTGGGGTTACTGGAGTTTCTGGTTTTGATACATCTATTGTAACTGGACTTAATGATGGCAAAAATATTTTTGGTGCACTTATCGGTTTAGTAACATTCAAATTAATCGCTGGTTTTACCACTGGTCTTGGCATATCAATTTGAGGATTGATAGTAATTTCCTCTTTTGTAACTGATTTTGGACGTACGTTTGCCATGATTTGGATTTCCACTTCAGGTTCTTGCACGTGTAATAACGAAGCCAATCCATAATTTCTTGAATCCATTAGTGTACTCAATGATGAAACTCCGTATCTTCTACTAGATAAAACTCCCGCTTCAGCCCAATTTCCACGAGTATAAATTCCATTATAACGATATTTTTCAGCTTTATCTCCTCTTCCTTTGTAAGTCCCATTACTACTTGACATAAACGTATTCACACCATATTGCCAAGAACTCCAAGGCGATTTTACAACTTGATCTCCTTGTTCCATCAATTCAATTAATTCTAAATTTAAATCTTCTATTGATTCTTCATTTTCTTTTTTCTTCTTCTTAATTACATTCCGCGTCTGCTCTGCTGACATTATAAGCTCTTTATTCATACGCTCATACAGTACACTCGAAGACGTATTTATCCCAATAGAAAACGTAATCAATCCCGTTACTAAATAAGAAAATAGTAACGATTCTGTATATTTAACATTCTTAGCTCTTTTAGCAAAAGCCTTTAAATCTTTCTTTGCTTGAATCAAATTATTATTCATAGACCACTCCTCTTTAATATTTACTTTTCTACAACAATTTCATTTAAAATTTTCATTATTTCTTAATATTTTTAACAATCTTTTCATTTGCAAAAAATTATCCATTGTTTGTTTGTAATAATTACAAACTAATATTTTCCCATAAATATAGCCAACCTTGTCTAAATTTTCTTACTAATCTATTTAGACGGATTGGCCTACAAGATTGTACTTTTCTTTGTGTTACATTGTATCATTTTTAGCTTTTCTTTACAACAAAAATTTTTTCTAATTTGAATAAAAAAGGGAGCTAGAACTCCCTTATTAAATAAATTTATCCAATTATATAATTAAAAATTTTTACTTTTTTCTACCAAGCTGAATTTATTAAAACTTCTTCTCCATATCCACCATTCATTTTTTGAGGATTTGTAGAATTGTAAGCTCTTTGAACTCTTATTCCACGAATTCCTAATTCTCTTGCAGCTAAAATATCATCGTCGCTGTCACCATAGTGGAGTGAAACATTATGTTTTTTCATATAATATGATTTGTCATATTTATAGCCACCTGTCGGAGTATCAGCTGTATATTCTACGTAAACTTCTTTTGGCAAATCAAAGTATCTTTGCAATGTTTTTGATAATTTTGTTGAAGTATAGTTTTTATCTTTTGAATGTTTTGTTCTTCCTGTAATGAAAAATATGTGATCTCCTCTTTCCAAATGCATCTTAATTAAATCTTTTGCAGATTGTTTTGGAATTGAGTGTTCATCTCCGTTTTCAGCAACATAATCCCAAAATTTTTGATTATACAAATAACTTGCAGCTCCTCTTTTATCTCCTGGAATTTGGAAATGATATTGCCCATAATTAAAGTAACCGCTTGAATGCACCAATGTATCATCAATATCAAAACTTACATTAATAGGCCCTTTCCCTTCTAAACTTTTCTTAAT
>QWCT01000734.1_pt2 | contig 24984 bp, 13 predicted proteins | sample 1972681 | NCBI WGS metagenome assembly QWCT01 (sample SAMN09866701, study PRJNA288562) | Human oral metagenome isolate pre3_saliva, whole genome shotgun sequencing... | isolation source: mouth | host: Homo sapiens | place: USA: California | reverse complement strand
CGTCCATTGACTTCGACCGCCTCACGGCTCTTCCCGTCCACCCGACTTTCGCGCGGGTTCCACAAATCGGGATTGCAGAACAGCTTGCAACTGAACTGTGCAATGGAACGCCCCAGCGTGATCCGTCCCATGATCGGCGCCTTGCCCGACCTGTCGCGACTGCTCTTTTTGAGGTAGAGCAACACCTTCATTTTCATGTCATCCATACGCTTTGAAAACTGTGGGCAAAATTACCCGGTTCAAAGCGTCCGTTACCTGTGCAGAATCCTGTATATCAATGCAAAAGAACCGTGTGCGAGAAAGACTCAGTTACCTGCTTTTGCACCCTCGTTACCTGTCGCGGGGCGGGGTAATGCTTTGGTAACTGAACTTCTGCCTAAAATCGCACTTTTCTGCCTTTTACGCTCGACGCAATCGGAAGCATATCGACCCCTTTCTGCCTAATTATCAGTCCACTTACTCCGACATCGAGAATTCTGCTTTTGAGGGGAATAGTTGGTTCCGGAGGTGGTTAGAATACGTTGGTGAGGTGGTCGGAATACGTCCGGAACGTATTGTAATAGGTTAGGGAGGTGGTTCTAATAGGTTCGGAACGTATTACGACCACCTCGGAACGTATCAACGGCCGCCTCAGCACTCAAAACAGAGAAATCCCAACGCCCGGCCTACTTTTGCGCCGAGATGAATAATCAGAGAAGAAACGATATATGGAAAGAATTTTAGTAACCGGTGGCGCAGGCTTCATCGGGTCGCACCTCTGCGAACGCCTCGTCATGGAAGGCAACGACGTGATCTGCGTCGACAACTACTTCACGGGCAGCAAGGACAACATCCGCCACCTGCTGGGCAGCGACCGCTTCGAGGCCGTACGCCACGACGTCACCACGCCCTACTACGCGGAGGTCGACAAGGTCTACAACCTGGCCTGCCCCGCCTCGCCCGTCTACTACCAGTACAACCCCATCAAGACGCTCAAAACGTCGATCTACGGCACGCTCAACATGCTCGGCCTGGCCAAGCGCGTGCACGCGAAGATCTTGCACACCTCTACGAGCGAAGTCTACGGCGACCCGACTATCCACCCGCAGCCGGAGTCGTATTGGGGCAACGTCAACCCGATCGGCATCCGCTCCTGCTACGACGAGGGCAAGCGCGCCGCCGAAACGCTCTGCATGGATTATCACCGTCAGCACGGCATCCGCGTCAAGATCATCCGCATCTTCAACACCTACGGCCCGCGCATGGATAAGCACGACGGCCGCGTGGTCTCCAACTTCATCGTCCAGGCCCTCACCGGCCACGACATCACTATCTACGGCGACGGCTCCCAGACACGCAGCTTCCAGTACGTCGACGACCTGATCGAAGGCATGATGCGCATGATGGATACGCCGGACGATTTCAGCGGGCCGGTCAACATCGGCAACCCCGGCGAGTTCTCCATGCTTGAGCTGGCCCACGAAGTACTTCGGCTCACCGGATCACGTTCGAAAATCGTCTTCGCCCCCCTGCCCCAGGACGACCCCAAGCAGCGCAAGCCCGACATCTCCCTGGCTTATGAGAAGCTCGGCGGCTGGCAACCCACCATCCGGCTGGAAGAAGGACTAAAGAAGACCATCGCCTATTTCGACGAACTCCTCAGCAAGGGCGGCGTCAGAGCCACCAACCAAGTGTGACAGGTAGGCGGCCAAATTGGCTGGTAGGCGATTACCCCTATCATGTACCCGGCCAACTTCCCCGGCCTCGGTAGAGGCCTTGATCTTCTTTTGCTTCTTTTCTTCCATCAAGGGAAGAAAAGAAGAGTATCAAGACAAGAAGAACATCAAGTCAAGAAAAGAAGAAGGCATCAAGGCCAGAAAAGAAGACCCAAAGCATATTTCGGGCGACCATAAAGTCCCCCCCTACTACATATTATTCATACATCCCAATAAACAAAATGAGAAAGAACAAGAGATTGACGACAGTGGCCGCGGCCCTGTCCGTAGTGCTACTGCTCACGGCCGCCAAGGCCGGCGACGGCGTAATCACGAAAGAGAACGGCATGACGGTGATCAACACCACCGAGCTGACCCACGACGTGAAGGGCTACCAAAGCCCCACGCCCGTGAAGATCTTCATCAAGCAAAACAAGGTGGTGCGCGTCGAGGCGTTGCCCAACCAAGAGACGCCGAAGTTCTTCGACCGCGCCAAAGCCATCCTCACCTTTTGGGACGGCAAAGCCGTGTCCCGGGCCGTGAAGGAAGCCCCAGACGCCGTGACGGGCGCCACGCTCTCGTCCGAGGCACTGAAGAAAAACGTCCGGATTGGGCTCGAGCACTACAACAAGCAGCAGCCGAAAAAGAAACGGAAGTAACCGCAGCGCATCCCCGGCAGGGATGGCCACGATATGCACGAAGAGGATACGCCCCGCGGCACATCCTCTTTTTTGTGTTACGGGGTTTACGACGCTTCCACCCGGATGGTGGCCGAGAGCGTATGGCCGCGATCATCAACCACGGTGAGCGTGTGGAGACCGGGATCGAGGTGAATGGAGAGCTTGTGGAAGTCGCGCGTGGAGGCGGTGTAATTGCCGTCGATATGCCAGAAGACAGTGGCGTTGGGATCGCTATGGGCCAACTCGAAGGTGACGACACCGGGCGTGCCGTCGAGCTGGCGGGGCAGGGTGATGCGCGCAAAGGCGTCTTGGGGATAGATGAACTGCATGGGGCGGTCGGAGTCGTCGCCGCAGCCGGGCATGAAGGGCGGCAACGGACGATACTCGGGGTGCTGCTGCCGGTAGTACCACTCCCAAGCGGGCGGCAACACGAACCAATTGGCGGGCACAGCGCTCGCCTCGCTCATGCAGTTTTCGTAGACACGAAAGCGGCCGTCAGGGGTTAGGTTTACGCGCATGTGGTAAGGGCAAGGCTCCGTCCGCTGCCCGTTGGGGCAAATCGGGACAACATCCGACGCGTCGCAGAAGCGCCCCTTGAGGCAACCCGACTGGCGGCACACTTCGGCTTCGACAAGTGCACCGTCGCCGGGCACGTCGAACCATGTCGCGGCGGGTAGCAGGTTGAAGAGGTCGAAGAGGACGGGGCCGGCGGTACGTGCCCCGACAATCCCCGGTCGACCCTCGCCCGAGGCATTACCCACCCACACGCCCACGGCGTAGCGCGGCGTAACGCCCACGGCCCACGCGTCGCGGAAACCGTAGCTCGTGCCCGTCTTCCATGCCACAGTCTGCATGGAGGGGATCGTGCGCCAGTCGATGTCCTCCGGCCGATTCACCTCCTTGATGGACTGAAACGTGAGCCAGACGCCGCCCGGAGTGAAAACGTAGGGGGCGGTGGAGCGACGCTGCTTCTCATCGGCGGCCAGAGCAAGGGGGATGCGCGGCTGTCCCTCGAGGCAACGCGCCATGTCGACGTAGGCCGCGGTGACGTCCCACAGGGTGGCTTCGGCGCCGCCGAGGATGAGCGAAAGGCCGTAGTGCGAGGCCGGTCGGCGGAGGGTGGTGAGGCCAGCGCGCTTCAGGAAGTCGTAGAATTTGGGGACGCCATAGCGGCGGAGCAACACGACGGAGGGCACGTTGAGCGAGCGGGCGATGACCTCTGCGGCGGGTACGGCCCCCTCGAATTGCAAGCTGAAGTTTTGCGGCGCAAAGCCGTTCACGTTGATCGGAATGTCGGGCAGGAGGGTACGGGGAAGGATGTCGCCATCCTGCATGGCGGCGCAATAGAGCAGGGGTTTGAGAATGCTGCCCGTGCTACGTGGCGCGCGGATGATGTCGACCTGACTGCCCGGCTGTTGCTCGTCGAAGCGGGCATTGCCACAGTAGGCCAGCACGCGGGCGGTACGAACGTCGACAATGATTGCGGCCATGTCTCGGATGTCCTGCTGCGCAAACTCTGCATGCCACCGTGCCAGCACGGCTTCGACCTGCGACTGCATGCCCTTATCGATCGTCGAAACGATGCGTTCACCGGGGCGTGTCTGCTGAAAGTCGGCCACCAGATGTGGGGCCAATGCGGGCAGTGGCAGCGGCTCTTCAGGCAGCGCCTCGCTGAGGGCTAGCTCATAGTCGGCATCGTCAATCACGCCCCGCCGATGTAGCTCGCGCAGCAGTCGATTACGCTTCCGGAGCAACGCCTCACGGTTGCGCGAAAGGTGGATCATCGACGGTGCATTGGGCAGCACGGCCAGCATGGCAGCCTCGGCCCATGACAGCTCGGCGGACGAGTGACCAAAGTAGCGCCACGCGGCGGCTTCCACCCCGACCACGTTGCCACCGAAAGGCGCGTGCGCGGCGTAGAGCGCCAAGATCTCCCGCTTGCTGTAACGACATTCGAGCCGAGTGGCCAGGACGATTTCAATCAGCTTCTCCCCCACTGTGCGCCGTTCGCCGCGCGAGAGTCGGATGGTCTGCATGGTGATCGTGCTCCCGCCGCTGACGATGCGTCGGGCGCGGACGTTCTGCACGAAGGCGCGCAGGATGGCGGCTGGATTGACGCCGTTGTGGAGGTAGAAATGACGATCCTCGAAGGCGATGAGGCAGCGGGCAAACTTGTCCGGCGCCGTGTCGGAGGGCGGGAAGCGCCACTGTCCGTCGGCGGCGATGCGTGCACCGAGCAGCTCACCGTGGCGATCGGTGACGACGGTGGCGTAAGGCACGTCGAACAGTCGGCGCGGCAGGCACAGCAAATAGAGCAACAGCAAAAGAGCCACCCCGTAGCGGATGGCTCTTACTGGTTTCGTATTCCAATCGGGTAGCAACACGGGGTTCGCGTGTTTCAATACGGTTCAAATGCCGCTTAAACTCAGCTCAAACGCCGAGTTCATGCGCCTCCTCGACAGCGGCTGTGCCATGTTTCTTCTGCTTGACCTTGAGGTGGTCAAAGCCGTGTCCGTAGACGCCGATCACGGCGCTCTGCGAGATGAAGGCCGAGGGGTCGATGTCGTTGATGATGCGGAAGATGGTGGTCGATTGGCGTTTCTTGGCCAGGACGAAGATCATCTTCTGCGGCTGGCCGGTGTACATGCCGACGGTGTCGATCACGGTCACACCGCGGTGCATGGCATTGATGGCGATCTGGTCGAGCATGAAGCTGCATACGAAAAGGGTGACGAAGCCGTAAACGACGCGCTCCCAGTCGCGCAACACGACGTAGCTGGAGGTGATGATGATCGTATCGAGGATCATCATGACGCGCCCCAGGGTGATATCCTTGTACTTATTAATAATGGCGGCCACGATGTCCGTACCGCCGGCGCTGCCGTTGGACGAGAAGGCGATACCCAGCCCTGTGCCGCAGATGGAGGCCCCCAAGACGCAGGCCATGAAGGGTTGATCATGGAGCATCCACACGCCTTTCGTGATGGCTTGCACCACTTCGAGCGATAGGGTGAGCATACAGACGCCGTAGATCGTCTTGATGCTGAACTTCCACCCCAAGATCTTGATGGCGAGGACGAGCAGGAAGACGTTGGCGCCGAAGTAGACGTACTGCACGGGCAGCTTGATGGCGAAGTAGATGATCGAGGCGATGCCAGGCACGCCACCGGTCATGATCTTGTTCGGGAGCAAGAAAACGGTCCACCCGATACTGTAGAGCAGCATGCCGAGGGCAATCATCACGTAATCCCTGACTTCGCGGAGCAGGGCTTGTTGATTCGTTCGAATCGACTTGACAGGGTTCATCTTTCTTTTCATGATTTTTTAACGGCCGCAAAAGTAAAAAAGATCGCAGGCCAGCCTCGGGGCCTCGCGTCTTTTTCGTCGGAAGATTCTTGGGGGTGGTTTTCGAGGCTTGCACGGCATGCGAGAGGCGAAACCCGGGTTAGTTCTCCTGTATCCGGCAAACTTGGCCGGCGCCCCTGGCGCCTTTCGGGGCTTGCACGGCGTGCGAGTAGCAAAACCCGCCGGGTTTCAGGGCTTGCACGCGTGCGCGGAGCAAAACCCGGCGAGTTTCGGGACTTGCACGGCATGCGAGTAGCAAAACCCGCCGGGTTTCAGGGCTTGCACGGCATGCGAGGGGTAAAACCCGGGGGAGTTCTCCTGTATCCGGCAAACTTGGCCGGCGCCCCTGGCGCCTTTCGGGGGCGTCAGGGACGCCTGCCAAGTTTTCCCGGGTACCTGGTTGTTACTTCGCCGGGGCCCGCAGGCCCCCTCCGGCAAAAGATTCGGGGCGCCCCCTTCCTGCTTTGTGTAGGAAAGAGACGCCCCGAAGGGTGTAGCGCGTCGACGTCAAGAAGACGAGACCGCGCTACGTCCTATGTGGAGATACTTCTGCGTTGCTGTTATTGTCCCAGCGCCCAGAACTCGTTCGAGGCCATGCGCTGATAGTTGCGGTAACGCCAGCGGGCGTTCTCCTCGGCGGCTTTGAAGAGCTCGTTTGCCTCGGCGGGGTACTGCTTCATGACGGAAGCGTAACGCACCTCGCCCTTGAGGAAGTTCTGGAACTCGTCGAAGTTCGGCGCCTTGCTGTCGAGGATGAAGGGGTTCTTGCCTTCGGCCTCGAGCTGCGGATTGTAGCGCCAGAGCTGCCAGTAGCCGCAAGCCACGGCCTGCTTTTCCTCCGTCTGACTCTTACCCATGCCGGCCTTCAAACCGTGGTTGATACAGGGCGAGTAGGCGATGATGAGCGAGGGGCCGGGGTAGGCTTCGGCCTCACGGATGGCACGGAGCGTCTGGGCCTGGTCGGCACCCATAGCGATCTGGGCAACGTAGACGTAGCCGTAGGTGGTAGCCATGAGGCCGAGGTCCTTCTTACGGACGCGCTTACCGGCGGCGGCAAACTTGGCGATGGCACCCACGGGCGTGGACTTGGACGACTGTCCACCGGTGTTGGAGTACACCTCGGTGTCGAGCACAAGGATGTTGACGTCCTTACCGCTGGCGATGACGTGGTCGAGACCGCCGTAACCGATGTCGTACGAGGCACCGTCGCCACCGATGATCCACTGGCTGCGCTTCACGAGGTAGCCCGTCAATTCGGCCAACTGCTGGGCAGCGGAGATCTCGGGGTGCTCTTTAGCGTAACTCGTGAGCATGGGGGTGAGGATGCGTTCCAGACCCTTGGTCTTGTCCGCGTCAAGGCGATGGTCGATCCAGTCTTGCATCACGGCCTTCATCTCGGCGTGTGTGCCTTCGCGGGCGATGAGCTCGTTCATGAGCAACACGATGCGCTCACGCATCTTCTCGTTGGCCAGCTCCATGCCGAGGCCGAACTCGCAGAAGTCCTCGAAGAGGGAGTTGGCCCAAGCCGGACCACGGCCCATGTCGTTCTTCGTGTAGGGCGTGGAGGGGACGGAGCCGGAGTAGATCGAGGAGCAACCCGTGGCGTTGGCCACCATCTCGCGGTCGCCATAGAGCTGGCTGATGAGCTTCACGTAGGGCGTCTCGCCGCAACCGGCGCAGGCTCCGGAGAACTCGAAGAGCGGCGTGGCGAACTGTGAGTTCTTGGCGTTGGCCTTGGTGTCGACCAAGTGCTGCTTCGTCTTGACGTGATCTACGCAGTAGGTCCAGTTCGGCACCTGATCCATCTGCGTCTCGAGGTGCTTCATCACGAGCGCTTTCTCGCCCTTCTTGCCCGGGCAGACATCGGCGCAGTTGCTACAGCCGGTGCAGTCGAGCACATCGACCTGGATACGGAAGTTCATGCCCGCAAACGTCTTTCCCTGTGCCTTGAGCTGGGGGAAGTTGGCGCCCTTCTGTTCCTCTTCGTCAAGCACGAAGGGACGGATAGCAGCGTGGGGGCAGACGTAGGCGCACTGGTTGCACTGGATGCAGTTGTCCATGTTCCACTCGGGGACGAAGGTGGCTACACCGCGCTTCTCGTAGTAAGCCGTGCCTTGCATCCAGGTGCCGTCCTCAATGCCCTTGAAGGCCGATACGGGCAGCTGGTCGCCGTCCTGAGCGTTGATGGTGCGTACCACTTCGTTGATGAAGGCCGGGTCGTTGTTCGTAGCACGCGGATCGTCGGGCAGGTCGGCCCAAGCGGGATCTACGGTGAGCTGCTTGTACTCGCCTCCACGATCTACGGCGGCGTAGTTCTTATTCACCACGTCCTCACCCTTGCGGCCGTACGACTTGACGATGAACTTCTTCATCTGCTCCACAGCCAGATCAACGGGGATGACGCCCGTGATGCGGAAGAAGGCCGACTGGAGGATGGTGTTCGTGCGGTTGCCGAGGCCGATCTGCTGGGCGATCTCGGTGGCGTTCATGTAGTAGACCGTGATGTTGTTCTTGGCGAAGTACTTCTTCACCTTCACGGGCAGGTTGCGCACCAGATCGTCGCCCTCCCAGATGGTGTTGAGCAGGAAGGAGCCGTTCTTGCGGAGACCGCGGGTCACATCGTACATGTGCAGATAGGCCTGCACATGGCACGCCACGAAGTTGGGCGTGTTCACCAGATAGGTCGAGCGGATCGGGTGATCGCCGAAGCGGAGGTGCGAGCAGGTGAAGCCGCCCGACTTCTTGGAGTCGTAAGAGAAGTAGGCCTGGCAATACTTATCGGTGTTGTCGCCGATGATCTTCACCGAGTTCTTGTTGGCACCCACCGTACCGTCGGCACCGAGGCCATAGAACTTGGCTTCGAACATGCCTTCGCCACCGAGCGCGATCTCTTCCTTCATCGGCAGCGAGGTGAAGGTGACGTCGTCCACGATGCCGACCGTGAAGTGGTTCTTGGGCTCGTTGAGGGCGAGGTTTTCGAAGACGGAAATGATCTGTGCCGGCGTCGTGTCCTTCGAGCTGAGGCCGTAGCGTCCGCCGACGATGATCGGGGCATTCTCGCGGCCATAGAAGCAGTCCTTGACGTCGAGGTAGAGCGGCTCACCATTGGCGCCCGGCTCCTTCGTACGGTCGAGCACGGCGATGCGCTTAACCGTCTTCGGCACGGCAGCTAGGAAGTGCTTAGCCGAGAACGGACGATAGAGGTGTACGGCCACCATGCCGACCTTCTCGCCGTTGGCTACGAGGTAATCGATGGCCTCACGCGCGGCTTCTGTCACGGAACCCATGGCGATGATGACACGGTCAGCATCTTCGGCGCCGTAGTAATTGAAGAGGCCGTATTTGCGGCCGGTGAGCTTGTAGATCTCTTCCATGTATTCCTCCACGATGGCGGGCACTTCGTCGTAGAAGCGATTGCCAGCCTCGCGGTGCTGGAAGAAGTGGTCGGGGTTCTCAGCCATACCGCGCGCCACGGGGTTCATCGGGTTCAGGGCGCGGGCGCGGAACTCGGCCAGGGCCTTTTGATCGATGAGCGGAGCGAGATCCTCGTTGTCGAGCTTCTCGATCTTCTGGATCTCGTGCGAGGTGCGGAAGCCGTCGAAGAAGCTGACGAACGGGACGCGTGACTTGATCGTGGCCAGGTGTGCCACACCGGCCAAGTCCATCACCTCCTGCACGGAGCCTTCGGCCAGCATGGCGAAGCCCGTCTGGCGTACGGCCATCACGTCCTGGTGGTCGCCAAAGATGGAGAGGGCGTGCGAGGCCAGGGTACGTGCGGAAACGTGGAAGACGCAGGGCAGGAACTCGCCCGCGATCTTGTACATGTTCGGGATCATGAGCAGCAATCCCTGTGAGGCCGTATAGGTAGAGGTCAGCGCACCGGCCTGCAGCGATCCGTGCACGGCGCCAGCGGCTCCGCCTTCGGACTGCATCTCTTGCACCAATACGGTTTCGCCGAAGATGTTCTTCCGCCCAGCGGCGGCCCATTCATCGACGTATTCGGCCATCGTCGACGACGGTGTGATGGGGTAAATGGCAGCCACTTCGGAGAACATATACGAGATATGCGCCGCGGCTTGATTACCATCACAGGTCAAAAATTTCTTTTCTCGTGCCATAACTATCTGTTGTTTGATGTGTGTAACATTCTGATTGCTTGTATGTGGATATTTAGTCAGTGGAGATTGTATCAGTATAAGAAGCCGAACATCCATAGGGGGATGCAGTTCGGCTCGTCGAGGGGAGGCTCCACCTCGTCGACGGCGTAGTAGAAGTCGGGGCTGACTTTCCAGCGCGCCTCGGGGTAGGAGACCCGGAAGAGGTAGCGATCGTTGACCAGGAAGCTGTTGTGCCTGTCGTAAGCGTTCACGCGATTGTCCTTCAGGAGTTGGTTGAAGAAGAAGGCCTCGTTGACGGTGCGCTCGTCCTGCGTCTGACGGTTCATGACGTGCAGCAGGTTCGGGTTGTAGAGGTAGGCGTAGACGGGCTTTTGGGGGAACTCCTCGCCGCGGGGGTAGAGGAGGGTGATCATGCGGGCGTCCTTGAGGTATTTGAGGTAGTTCATCACGGTGGCGCGTGAGGTGCCGATGTCCTTGCTGAGCTGACTGATGTTGAGCGTGCAGGGCTCGTTTTGCGAAATCAGGTAGAGCAGGCGGCGCAGTTTGGGCAGGTAGCGCTGCTCGATCTGGCGGATGTAGAGCACGTCGACCTCGAGGGTCATGTTCATCATCTTGAGCAGGTTCTCGGAATAGTTGCGCTTCTCGAGGAAGAAGGGGTAGAAGCCGTGATGAAGGTAGTCGTGGAAATACTCGCCGGGGTTGACCTGGTCGCAGATGTCGCGGGCGATGAGATGGCGATCGCGCATGAGCATATCGAAGCTGAAGGGTTGCAGGTCGAGGCCAGTCTTGAGGTTGAGGTATTCGCGGAAGGAGAAGCCGCGCAGGTAGTAAGGCGCCACGATGTCGCCCACCTCATGGTTCTCCTCCTTGATGCGCATGACGGACGATCCGGTGAAGACGATCCGCAAGTTAGTGTAATGATCGTAGCAGTACCGCAGTTCGCGCGACCAGTTGGGATACTTGAAGATCTGATCGATGAGGAGCACCTTGCCTCCAGCGGCGTAAAATTCGCCGGCGAAGTCCGTGAGGGTGCGTTCGGTGAAGATGAAGTTGTTCAGGTTGACGTACAGGCATTCGCGGCCATCGGGGGCAAAGTATTCGCGAGCGTAAGAGAGCAGAAACGTCGTCTTACCGATCTCGCGGCAGCCCTTGATCCCGATCAGGCGCTGGCTCCAGTCCACCTCGTCCATTAGGCCGCGGCGCACAGGTGTCCCCAGATGCGTCACCAGATATTTGTGCGTTCGATAGAATGCCTCCATAAGTCAGTTCAAATTTCCGCGGGCAAAGATAGGATTTGCGCGTAAAAACACCATCAAAAATGCAAACTGTAGGTTGCAATTTTGCGCTTCCCGTTCGGTTTTCGACCCCTGATTCGTGTTTACGATTGCACCAAAATATGCTCCTGGTCATATGACGTAAGATTCGATTCAAATCCAAATGGATCCACGCGGTCATGCTTGCCATCTCATCTGAATAGACTTTGTGTTTGATCAGATCGCATGAGATCCATCAATCTTCAAATTTGAATGTGACCAGATAGTATGCAATCTGGTATGATTCAAATCAGATACGGGTCAGATGGCGTGCAATCTGATTCAATACAAAATTGTTTCAATTCGGATTGCATGCGATTCGGTGCGATTCAAATCAGATACAAATTAGATGGCGTGCAATCTAAGCTGATACAAAATTGTTTCGCTTCGGATTTCATGCGATTCGGTGTGATTCAAATCGGATGCGGATCAGATGGCGTGCAATCTGATCCGATACAAAATTGTTTTGCTTCTGATTGCATGCGATTCGGCGTAAAACAAAAAGGATTCAAGACGAACAGCAGGTGATCCGTCTTGAATCCAATTCTCGAGATGTTGTTGTGGGGCTTCGGAGGTCAGTCGCCGGTGAACGTGTCGACGAGTACTTCGCGATAGGCGTTGAAGATTTTCGACTTGGAGACGAAGCCGATGTATGTTCCTTCGGTGTCGACGACGGGCAGGTTCCAGGCCTTGGTGTCGTCGAAAATGTGCATGATTTTCTCCATCGGCATGTCGTTGACGATGCGCGCGGGGGGCGAGACCATGAAACGCGAGACGCGGAAACGCTCGTACAGCTCGGGGCGGAACATGATGTTGCGGATGTTGTCCACCAGCACGATGCCCAGCAGCACGCCTTCGGTGTTGACCACGGGGAACATGCTGCGGGAGCTCTTGGCGATGGCCTCCTTGACGACGTCGCCGAGGCTCATATCGGGGCGGACGGCGATGAAGTCCGTTTCGATCACACTGCCGACGTTCATGAGCGTCAGCACGGCCTTGTCCTTATGGTGCGTCAGGAGTTCGCCCTTTTGGGCCAAACGCATGGTGTAGAGGCTATGGGGCTCGAAGGCGCGGATGGTGACGTAGGAGCCGATGGAGGTGATCATGAGCGGCAGGAAGAGGTTGTAGCCGCCGGTCAGCTCGGCGATGAGGAAGACGCCCGTCAGGGGGGCGTGCATGACGGCGGACATGGTGCCGGCCATGCCCATGAGGGCGAAATTCTTTTCGGGCAGGTCGACCGGCAGGCCGAAGAAGTTGAGGACGTGCGAGAAGATGAATCCGGCGATGCAGCCGATGTAGAGGCTCGGGGCGAAGACGCCACCGCAGCCGCCGCCGCCGTTGGTGGCCGCCGAGGCGAAGACTTTCGTGAGGAGGATGAGGCCGAGGAAGATGACGATGCCCCAATAGCCATTCTCCATGCCGAGGAAGGGGCTTTGGTCCATGAGGTGGATAAAGTCGCCGTTGAGCAGGGTCTCAATCGTGTCGTAGCCCTCGCCGTAGAGTGGGGGGAAGAGGAAGATGAGGATGCTGAGCATGGCCGCGCCGAGGATGAAGCGTTGCCAGCGGTGCGAGAGGCCGGCGTAGATCCCTTCGACGCGCAGCATGGCGCGGGTGAAGTAGAGCGAGACGAGTCCGCAGAAGATGCCCAGCAAGAGGACGTAGGGGATGCGCTCCATGACGAACTCCTCGGTCTGCGAAAACTGGAACATGGCCTCGGTGCCGGAGAAGACGTACGACATCGTGGCGGCCGTGACGGACGAGATGAGCAGGGGTAAGACGGACGTCATCGTCAAGTCGAGCATGAGCACCTCGATGACGAAGACCAATCCGGCGATCGGGGCCTTGAAGATACCCGCCACGGCGCCCGCGGCACCACAGCCGACGAGTAGCATGAGCGTTTTCTGCTCCATGCGGAAGAGTCGGCCGAGGTTCGACCCGATGGCGGCGCCAGTGAGCACGATGGGCGCCTCGGCCCCGACCGATCCGCCGAATCCGATCGTCAGCGAACTGGCCACGAGCGAGCTCCACATGTTGTGCGGCTTGATGCGGCTCTTGCGCTGTGAGATGGCGTAGAGGATCTTGGTGACGCCGTGGCTGATGTCGTCGCGGACGACGTAGTAGACGAAGACTCCGGCCAGCAGGATGCCGATAATGGGGTAAAGCAGAAGCCAATAGTTAGCCCCCTCGCGGATGTTGGCCCAGAGCAGCTGCTGGATGGTGTGGATAAGGAACTTCAGCAGTAGGGACGCCGTGGCGGCGCCGATACCGACCAGGAAACTGATGAGGAGAATGAAGTTGCGCTCCCGGATGTGGCGTTCGCGCCAAAGCAGGAAGCGATAGAAGCGGTTTTCGTTTGTCATGTGGTTCGTGTGTTTCATACGCCCTTGCCTGTGACCACCGTCCTGACCGTATAAATAAGGATAGTCAGGTCCAGGGCGAGGGACATATTTTCGTAATAGAGGATATCGTAGTCGAGGCGCTCGATCATCTTTTCCACCGTGTCGGCATAGCCATACTTGACCATGCCCCAGGAGGTGATGCCGGGGCGAACGTTGTGCAATAAATAGAAGTAGGGCGCAGTGCGGACGATGCGGTCGATGTAGTACCGCTGCTCAGGCCGTGGCCCGACGAGCGACATGTCGCCGATGAGCACGTTCCAGAACTGCGGCAGCTCGTCCAGCCGATATTTACGGAGGAATCCGCCGAAGGGCGTCACGCGGTCGTCGTTATGCTGGGTGAGTCGGTGGCCGCGGCGGTCAGCGCCGACGTACATCGTGCGGAACTTATAGATCGTGAAGGGTCGGCCACCGCGCCCGATGCGCTCCTGCCGAAACAGTACGGGGCCGGGCGAGCTGCGCTTGACGCCGATAGCCAGGTAAGCGTAGACGGGCGAGAGCAGCAGGAGAGCGATAGCGGAAACGATCTTATCGGCCAACCATTTGAGGTTCTTACCCGCCTCGGAGAAGTTGTTGTCCGTGGCGTCGATCAGGGGGATGCCGTGGATGGTCCGCGCACCGACACGCCCCAGCGGACTGTTCTTGGCCGCCCAGATCTTCACGGGGCACTTATAGCGATAGAGTGAGTAGAGAATGTGCACGGCGTCGGCGTCGCCCCCCGGCTCCACGACAAGCGCCAGCTCATGCGCGGGACGAGTGGCCATCAGCGCGGGCAGGTCGGCGGTACAGCCGACGATTGTCTGCGGGTCGTTGACTCCCTCCGCCGTCGGTTCGCCGACGAAGCCTTCCACCCGATAGCCCAGCCGCTCCAGATCGCGCCGCGCCTCGGGAGCATGCGCACCCGTGCCGATCACCAGTACGTCCGTCACCCACCGGCGGCGGCGCACCATACGCAGAGCATGATTCGTGATCAGATTACGCCCGAGGTAGGTCAGGACGAATTGCAGCGCGCAGTAGGTGAAGAAGATGATGTAGTAAACGTCGAACGAACGCGGGAGGTCGTTGAGGATGACCACGAAAAAGATGACGACACACCCAAGCCCGACGCTCACGAAGGTGGTGAAAGCCTCCTCGATACGTGACTTGCCAAAGGGCCGATTGTAGTAACCCGAAAGGAAATAGAGGGCCAGCCAGAAGAAGGGTACGATAAGCTGCACCTGAATGACTTGCCGATAGCCGAGGAAGTCGGCCAGCGTACCGAAGTCGTAGCGGGCCACCTCGTGAAAGCGTACCACGTTGAGCACGGCCCATGCTACGGCCGCGGTGACGAAGTCGGACGACAGATAGAGGAGACGTTGGCGGCGGCGGTTCATCATCACTCGCGTATGACTTGAATGGTTCCGTCGGCGCCTAATCGGATAATGCCCGAGGGACGCGCTGTGGAGCGATCCGTGCGCCGATAATGGACGACGTAGTCCACGCCGCGGATGATCTCCTGGCAGACCTCGTCGTAGCATCCGGGCGCGGCTTGTCCGCTGAGGTTGGCTGAGGTCGACACGATGGGACGGCGAAAGCGTTCACAGAGCGCATGTGAGAATCGTTCGCGGGTGACCCGTATGCCCACTGAGCCGTCTGGGCCAAGCAGCGACGGCGCGAGGTTCCGTCCGTGGGGATAGATGATCGTCAGCGGACGTTCGGAGAGCTCGATGAGGTCCCAGGCAATGTCGGGGATGGCGTCGACGTACCCCATCACTCGTCCCGGGCTGTCGGCCAGAGTCAGCATGGCCTTGTGATCGGCGCGCTGCTTGAGCGCATAAACCCGTCGGACGGCCTCATCGGAGGTCGCATCACAGCCTATGCCCCAGATCGTGTCGGTGGGATAAAGGATCAGTCCGCCTTCGCGCAGTGTGCGCACACATGCCGTGAGATCGGCCTGCAACAGTTCGTTATCGTTTATTGAGTGCATAATCCATGTGGTTCTGTAATCGGATCACAAAGGAATACCGAAAAGTGTAAACACCGCCCCCGACTGACACTTCCGCCCGACCATTCTGAGGACGGCCCACCGCAATTCGACCCCGGAGGTGGGGCCTGCGCAGGGGTGGACTGCCTCCGCTAAATCGACAGATTGACCCCGCGCAACGGCAACTTGAGCCGCCGCATTGTGCGTGCAAGGTCGGTGGACGAATGAGAGGGGCAGGCGTCGGTTGCGGGGTGATCCGTCGATCGGGAGGGCGAGCGGAGCCAGACGGACTATACATATATATAATAGGTATAGGGAGGCGGACAAAGTCGGCGGACGGGGGCAGCGGCTGAGGTGGTGTTCCCTACGAATGCGCACGGGGTGTCAGCCGACCGGAAGGGTTGCCACACCGTATGCCCCGAGGTGACTCCACGCACCGAACGATGCCTTCTCGCCACCCGACGGGACAGGTATTCACGGAGCAGACTTGGTCGTCCGATTTCGTTTTTTGCCCCGCGCCCTACCTTTGCCAGCCGTCGGGACGCCCGATTGTCAATCATTCCTCACGCACTATACATATTCTATATGCCCCGCATCACCCCTGTCCTCCTCGCGCTCCTTGTGCTGGCTTCGTGCAGCACGACGCGCTATGTGGGCGAAGGCGAATACTTGCTCGACCGCGTACGCGTGGAAGCGGATTACTCGCCCATCCCCACCTCCGAACTGAAGTCCTACCTCCACCAGCATCCCAATCAGAAGATCTTCGGCCTACTCAAATGGCCGCTCTACGTCTATGACTGGTCCAGCGACCGTGGCCGTTGGTCAGACCGACTGCTGCGTCGCATGGGCGAGGCTCCTGTGATCATGGATACGTCACTCATCGCCCTCTCGCGCGACGAGCTCCGGCGCTACATGGTGAACAAGGGGTTCGTGCAGGCCGCGGTGGACTATGCGATCGACACCTCGCGCAGCCGACGCGCTACGGTCCGTTACCGCATTCGCTCCGGCGCACCGTATCTGATTGCCAGTTATCGCCTCGAACCGGGTGACGATCGGATGGACTCTTTGCTACGCACCGAGCCGACGCCCATCCGAGTCGGACAACGATTCGACCGCGATGAGCTGGAACAGGAGCGCCAACGCATCACGTCGCTCATGCGTCGGAACGGATATTTTGCCTTTCACCGCGATTATATCTACTTCTCAGCCGACAGCTCCGTCCCGGAGCGCGTCGATTTGGTCATGCGCATCCGGCCCGTCCGCATCGCCACGGACTCCTTACCGATCGAGCACCCGCATCGACTCTATCGCATCGACTCGGTGCGTATCCTGGTGGACAGCAGGACACACCTTACAGACTCATCGACCCTATTCCGCACGGCGACCGACACGGTGCGCATTCGTGACGTGGAGATCCGTTACGCTGCGGGTCAGCATCTGCTTCGCCCGGGCGTGCTCTATCGGCGCTGCTTCCTGCTTCCGGGCCATCTGTTTAATGAACGCGACGCCGAGCGGACTTACTCTTCGCTGGCCGGATTGGGAGCCCTGCGGCATGTGAGCCTGCGATACGAGGAAACCACGGATAACCCCTCAGACACCGTAAGGCTCCAAACGACCATCATTACCGCAGCCGCCCCGCCGCAGGGTTTCGGATTGGAACTTGAAGGTACCAACTCCGGCGGTGATCTGGGCTTCGCCTCGGCCGTTAGTTACCGTCATCGCAACCTGCTGAGGGGCTCGGAACTTTTGTCGACACGAGTCCGCGGTGCGTACGAGGCCCTTTCCGGCGGCGATCGTAGGAGTGGTTGGGGCAATTACTGGGAATTCGAAACGGAAGCCTCTATCCATTTCCCGACATTCCTCCTCCCCTTCGCCAGTTACGCCTTCCGGCGGCGCATGCGGGCCACCACCGAGTTCAAAATCAGCTATGATCAGCAGCGCCGACCCGAATATCGACGTGCCATCATATCCGGCGGCTGGAATTATAACTGGCAAACGGGCGCGTCCAACCACCCTGCGCGCCACACACTTAAGCTCATCGATGTCGATTACATATACATGCTGCACGTCGACACGGCTTTCAGAAGTCGATTGCCTGAGCTGACGGCTAAATACAACTACTCCGACATGTTCATCGTAAGCAGTGGCTATACATACTCGCTCAACAGTTACGACCCGATGCGTCGGAACCGCAGCGCGCATTCCCTTCGTGCGGCGATCGAGCTGGCCGGCAATGCGCTCTATGGCCTCTCGCATTTGTTAGGCGCATCCCGCGGCGCGGACGGTAGTTATAAGCTCTTCGGAACGACTTATTCGCAGTTCGTGAAGGCCGACATCGACTATGCCCGCAGTGTCGTTCTCGATGCACGAAACAGCGTCGCTTTTCACATCGGTGGCGGGCTGGGCGTTCCCTACGGAAACTCCACGGAAATACCCTTCGTGCGCCGATACTATGCCGGCGGCGCAAATAATAATCGCGGGTGGTCCGTCCGCACGCTTGGCCCGGGCAGTATGGCGGACGAGGAGTCCACGTCGTTCATCAACCAAGTGGGCGACATCCGACTCGATGCGAACATCGAATACCGCACACGCCTCTTCTGGAAGTTCGAGCTCGCTGCCTACATAGATGCTGGAAATATTTGGACCATCCGTCGTTACGGCTATCAGCCCGACGGCGATTTTCGCCTTTCACGCTTCTACCGTGAGATCGCCCTCTCGTACGGACTCGGTCTCCGACTCGATTTCGACTACTTCCTCATCCGCTTCGACACTGGACTCAAGGCCTACGACCCCGGACAACGCGGTGCGCGTCGGTGGGCCATCTCCCGCCCCAATCTGACCAACAATTTTGCCTGGCATTTCGCTATCGGTTATCCATTCTGATCGAAAATCGGAAAACGAAAACTGAACCATGCCATATGCACGAACTAAAATCGGGAAACGAAATCTAAACCATGCCGCGGGCACGGTTATCATTCCTTTTCGGGCGTACCTATTGTGCACCCGGTAGGGGCGCAAAAGCATACGCCCCCACATGTACCCCGCTATCTGCATGGGTAGTATTCTTTATCGGTAGAAGTTGATCGTAACCTGGTAGGGGCGTATTGCATACGCCCCAGAATGTACCGACCATCCGCATGAGTAGTATTCTTTCTCGGTAGAAGTTATTCATAGCCCGGTAGGGGCGCAAAAGCATACGTCCCAGCATGTACCCGGCCGTCTGCATGGGTAATATTTCATATTGGTAGAGGTTGATCATAACCAAGTAGGGGCGTATTGCATACGCCCCCGTATATACCCGGCCGTCTGCATAGCTGGTATTTTTTATTTGTAGAAGTTGGTCGTAACCCAATAGGGGCGTATTGCATATGCCCTAGAATATACCCAGCCATCCGCATGGGTAGTATTCTTTCTCGATAGAAGTTAATCATCACCCAGTAGGGGCGCAAAAGCATACGCCCCCGCATGTACCCCGCTATCCGCATGGGTAGTATTCTTTCTCGGTAGAAATTGATCGCACCCAAGTAGGAGCGCAAAAGCATACGCCTCCGCATGTACCTCGCCATCCGCATGGGTAGTATTCTTTATCAGTAGAAGTTATTCGTATCCCCGTAAGGGCGTATTGCATACGCCCCAGCATGTACCAGGCTATCTGCATGGGTAGTATTCTTTTTCGGTAGAAGTTATTTATAACCCAGTAGGGGCGTATTGCATACGCCCCAATATGTACCCCATATATAAATGGTTAGACCCAAAGGAATAAGCAGACCTATACATTCGTCCAATCAAGATTCAATCTATTCCTATCTGTATTTATCTGCATGCTACAGACGTATTGTAGGGCATATGCTTTTGTGCTCCTACCCTATACATGATAGATCTTCCAAAATGAAAACGATACCTACACAAGCAGCGCGATTCACCTTTTGTTTTTCAATTTTTGATCACACATATCGTAGGTGTATGCCCACTGTCTATGTATGCTAACTCTTCACGTCGTTTAACCTATAAAACAAATCTTGATTCCATATCCCGCACGCTGAATGACTCAAAAACAAGTTTTGTTTTACCACTCTGCACGCTGCGGAGTAGGAAAACAAAGTATGTTTTCTGCATTCCGCAGTGTGCAGACCCCAAAACAAAGTTTGTTTTGGCACTCTGCAGCGTGCAGAACCCAAAAACAGATCTTGTTTTCGCACTCCGCAGTGTGCAAAACCCAAAAACAGACTTTGTTTTCCTACTCCGCAGCGTGCAGAACATCAAAACAGACTTTGTTTTCCTACTCTGCAGCGTGCAGAGTTGCCATTCAGCGTTTGTTTTTATACCCCGCAAATGGCTCGCCAGCAAGTCAATAGGCCGTTTTATAGTCATTCTGCATACAGGCCTATCTCTACGCAAGTCGTTTTCCCATCCTGCCGAAAAAAAAGCTCCCCCCACGTATCACGCAGGGGGAGCCTTCTCTTGACGGTTATTAAGTGAAGTGAAAATTTTCAGGTCTTAAACTAAGGACACTTCTCAGGAGAAATGGTTCCACATCTCTCCTATGGGCGAACAAATATATGTATTCTTTTAGAACTGCAACCCTGCAGTCGGCATAATCGATAAAATAAAAACGGCCGGACAGGTGCAGCGGCTGCGTAGCTGCATCTGTCCGGCCGGATAGGCTGTCCGTCAGACGGCCCAGGTGGTCGTGCGATCTATTTTATCTCATAGTCCATGCCGGTCACTTGGAACTCCGTCCGCCGATTCAGTTGGTCGGCCACTTCTTGCTGCTCCTGCGGCAGACTGTTGACGAACTCCTCACTGAGCACAGTGCCCTCGGGCAAGAAGGGATACTTCTCGGCCAGCTTGGCCGTGATGGTCTTCGGCACCATTTTGCCGTACCCTTTGGCCGTCAGGCGTGCCGCGTCGATGCCCGCAGCGATGAGGTAATCCACGACCGACTGTGCGCGGCGTTGCGCCAGACCCTCGTTATAGGCGTCCGATCCCTTCCGATCGGTGTGCGCACCCAGCTCGATCCGCGCAGAGGGGTTGTCACGAAGCAGTTTGATCAACCGATCCAAGGCTTCCTTCGACTCGGGGCGAAGCGTTGCACGATCGAAATCGTAGAAGATGTTCTCGACAACAACCGGCTTGTCGGTGGGCGAAAGGAAGAAGTCCACGTAGTACGTCTCATTCTTCTCCTCCGCCTCGGTCTTCAACTCGAAATTTTGGTTGAGGTAGTTGGGCGCTTCGGCCATCATCACGTAGTCCATCCCCCGGGCAAGCTCGACGCTGTACGACCCGTCTTTCTTAACCGGTATCTTGCGGTTCATGCCGTCACGGCCTACAATTCGGACGATGGCTTTATCGATGGGCACCTCGTCGACATCGGAAACGTAACCATCAATCTTCATCGTGAACGTGGGATACTCGAACGAATAGATGTGATCCCACCCCCGCGCATCGCCGCGATTGGAGGAGAAAAGTCCGCGCTCGCGTTGTCCCTCGAACGTGATACCGAAATCGTCGAACGACGAGTTAATGGGCGCGCCGAGGTTCTCCACGTGCCATTGCCCGGCGCTGTCCTGCTTGGCGCGGAACAGGTCGAGCCCGCCCATACCAGGATGCCCGTCGGAGGCGAAGTAGATCGTCACCGAGTCGCGGACGTAGGGAAACAGCTCATCGCCCGCCGTGTTGATCACGGGGCCGAGGTTCTCCATGCCGCCAAAGTCCGAACCGCCTACGATTCGCGATCGGAAGAGGTCCTTGCCACCGTATCCGCCGACGGATTCGGCCACGAAATAGAGGTACTTCCCGTCGGGCGAAACCGCTGGGTGGGCCAGCAGCGTGATTGAGTCCTTCAACACGTTCGCACGCTGACCCTTGCTCCATGCAGCCCCGCTGCGCAAGGATTGATAGATCTCAGCCGTGCGCGGCTCGGTAGCGTCGACGGCGCAGAAGGTGTAGTACATCGTGTTGCCATCTCGGGTGAACGAGGGCGTACCCTGATCATACTCGCTGGCCACTGGGTCCTCCACCTCCTTCGGCTTTGTCCAGACGCCCTGCTCATTCTTCTTCGAGAAGAAGAGCGCATTGTTTTTCAGCCCCGTGATAGCATTGACGGAATCCTTATGGACAATCCCCCGGGTGGAGTTGAAGTAAACTTGATCGTATTTGTCACCATAATACATGGGGCAGCACTCACTGCGCCGAGAATTGAAGACCTCCATGCGGGAGACCTGGTAAAGCGTCGGCCGATCGCGCCATCTGACGGCCGAATCACAGCCCGCCAAAGCCAGTACGGCACGCTGATCCGTGGGCGCCTCAGCCAAATATTCGCGGTAATACCGGGCGGCCTCGTCGTAGCGTCCCTCTTTCTGACACGCCTGACCGAGTCTGAAGCGCAAGAGGCTGTCCGGATAGTCGTAACGGAGGGCATTGAGGTAGGCACTGATCGCTCGGCCGTTGTTGTTTACGCGCTGGTTGCAGTATCCCATGCGGTAAGCGATGTAAGCGCGCAAGTCCTTCTGGTCGGGCTTCGACTTGGTGTAGAGCTTCCGATACATCTCCGCCGCGGCATAGTACTCTCCGAGCTGCTGTTTTTCCTCGGCATCCTTCAGCTTGACCGTCTTACAAGACGTGGCGAGGCCGATCAGCAGGCAGCAGACCAGGGAAAGCGCCGCATGTTTTCTAATTGCGTACAGGGTTTTCATTGCTAATTGAACGAAGCAAGTTTGGGGGTTATTGCTGCATAGTCTGTGTGTCGATCCAGGACGACGGACTATAACAACAGCGAGCTATCGCCGTAGCTCAAGAATCGGAAGTCGTGCGCCAAGGCGTAGTCGTAGATCGTGCGCCAATCCCCACCCACGAAGGCCGAGACAAGCAGCAGAAGGGTGCTCTGTGGCTGGTGGAAGTTGGTGACCATACCGCGTACGATCTTGAACTGGTACCCCGGCGCAATGATGATCTGTGTGGCGGCCCACAGGCGATCCATCCCGCGGCGATCGAGGTAGCAAAGGATGGCCCGGAGCGCCTCCTCCGCCGTCAGCGTGGGTGCATCGGCGTCGTACGGCTCCCATTGGCCCACGGTGAACGCTCCGTCGGCCGACTCGTCCGCTCCACCCCGCGCCAACGCACAACCGATATAATAGAGACTCTCGAGCGTCCGTACCGACGTCGTACCTACGGCAATCACATGCTCCGGCTTAGCCAACAGTCGGTCCACTGTACGCCGCGTGACGGCAAAGTGCTCCGTATGCATCGCATGACCGCCAATCGTGTCGCTCTTGACGGGGCGGAAGGTGCCAGCGCCTACGTGTAGCGTCACTTCTTCGCGCTCCATTCCGAGGGCGTCCAGCTCGGCCAACACCGCGGGCGTGAAGTGCAGCCCGGCCGTAGGCGCCGCCACGGAACCCTTGACCTTCGAATAGACAGTCTGATACGTCTGCAGATCCTTCGCCTCTGTCTCACGGTGCAGATAGGGCGGAATGGGCAGTACGCCGACAGCCTCGAGCACGTCGGAGAAGGTGCAGCAGGGATTGTCCCAGCGGAAATCGACGAGATCGCCCGCCTCGCCCGCTACGGAGACGCGTTCGGCCGAGAGCGTGACTGGTTCACCGCCGACGGTGACCGTGGTGTGCAGCTGGCCCGACTTCCATCGCTTGCTATTGCCCACGAGGCAATGCCAGGTGCAATGGGCCGTCTGTGCAAACGACTGCTCATAGTCGCTCGGCACGGCTGGCTCGAGGCAGAAGATCTCGATCATGGCGCCGGTGTCCTTGCGGAACAGCAGGCGGGCCCGAATGACCCGGGTGTTGTTGAAGACAAGCAGTGCACCGTCCGGCAGGCAGTCGGGCAAGTGGCGGAAGAGCGTCTCGCGGATCTGCCCACCGCGATAGATGAGCAGTTTGGAGGCGTCGCGCTCGGCCAGGGGGTACTTCGCAACCCGATCGTCGGGGAGTGCGTACGCGTAATCGCTGATGTGTATCTGTTGGGGGGTATGCATAACGGCGGACAAATGTAGGGCGTACAGCTTCAGATTCACCGCCTACTTTTGCCGGCCATCACACACACTCCTATTAATGTACACACACGATGAAGACTAAAACACGTAACGCTCGCACGCGACTCCTGACCGTCGCTACCGGACTGATCCTCCTGGCTACCGCTTCCGTAGCGCAAGACTTGAACAACGACGCCCGCATCCGCGCTCGCATGGAGCGGGCCATGCGACGCGATTCCGCCGCCCAATCGGCCGAGCCGACCCAGACCTCGCAGCCCACCGTCCGCCAGCGTACCACCACGCCCGACACCCTCCGCGCGGAGCCTGGCGACCTGAACGCCCGCCTACTGGAGCGGATGGAGCGCCGTGCCCGACGTGACACGACTCTGGAACACCCCGCAGCCACCGACCTCAGCGCGCCCATCATCCTCCCCACGGAACCGCTCACCATGTCCGACCGCGCGCTCTACTGGTCGCGCTACTGGAGGAGCGCCACGGGCCGCATACCGAGCTATTTCACCTTCAACGACACGATCATCGTCAACCCACTCTTCATGCCCGTGCTCTTCAAAAAGAAGAACCTCGACAATGCGCGGCGCATCGTCTTCTACCGCCCCATGGACCTCAACGATCGACCGTGGGAGCGCCCCCTCTACCGCCCCATCCACCCCTTTGAACGGGCCGAAAACCGCATCATCATCCAGGACTACGCCTATCGCTACGTGCGCCATTACCACCCGAACTACTTCCGCCACAGCGCCGACGACCTGCCCGTGGAGCGCACGCTGCGAATGCGCATGAACGGCAATGTGCAGGTGCCCGTCTACCACGTCGAGCGCTCGGCCAACGACTACGACGCGCCCCCGAAGTTCATCCCCGACCGCCGCTACTGGACCTCGTCGCTCGAAAGCTCCCTCCGCTTCTCACAGAACTACGTCTCGCCCAACTGGTACAAAGAGGGCAACAGCAACCTGAACATCCTCTCCAAAAACCTCTTCCAGTACAACTACGCCCGCGACCGCATCCAGCTCAAGAACCTCCTCCAGGTCGACCTCAGCGTCTACACCGCCTCCGACGACACGCTCCGCAACTACAAGTTCGGCGACAACCTCTTCCGCCTCTACACCAACTTTGGCTACCGCGCCTTCAGCCGCTGGTTCTACACCATCGACGGCGAACTCAAGACGCCACTCGTGGCCAACTATAAGAAGAACACCAACGTCCGCCAGGTGGCCCTCCTCTCGCCCTACGTCGTCAACGTGGGCCTGGGTATGAAGTACGACCTGGAGAAGAAATTCCGCACCCGCGACCGCTCGCTCAAGCTGGCCGTCAACATCGCGCCCATCTCCTACACCCACATGTACAGCCTCGACGCCGCCGTCGACCGCAGCCCCCACGGCTTCCCCAAAGACGCCTCCGGAGGCTACGAACGCGTGCTGCATAAGATCGGCTCCACGGTCCGTATGGACATGGTACTCAAGCCCAACC
>QWCT01000580.1_pt1 | contig 24998 bp, 21 predicted proteins | sample 1972681 | NCBI WGS metagenome assembly QWCT01 (sample SAMN09866701, study PRJNA288562) | Human oral metagenome isolate pre3_saliva, whole genome shotgun sequencing... | isolation source: mouth | host: Homo sapiens | place: USA: California | reverse complement strand
TCTGTAAGCTGTCCGCCCTCATCATATCCTACATATCCCGGAGGAGCTCCTATAAGTCTGCTCACGGAGAATTTCTCCATGTACTCACTCATATCGATTCTTATCATGTTATTTTCATCATCAAACAGAGACTTTGCCAGAGATTTTGCAAGCTCAGTCTTACCTACACCGGTAGGTCCGAGGAAAAGGAATGAACCTATAGGTTTTGAAGGATCTTTAATACCCGCTCTTGAACGAATTATAGCATCGGTAACCTTTTCAACCGCCTCATCCTGTCCTATTACTCTCTCATGTAAAGTATCTCCAAGGTGAAGAGTCTTTTCTCTTTCACTCTCACTTAGCTTGGAAACAGGAATATTTGTCCATCTTGAGATAATTCTTGCAATCTCTTCATCTGTAACAGATTCACGAAGAAGTCTGAGGTCTTCTTTTTTAACCTTTTCTTCTTCAATCTGAAGCTGTTTTTGCAGCTCAGGTAACTTTCCGTATTGAAGCTCTGCAGCTCTGTTAAGGTCATAGCTTTGCTTTGCGGCATTTATCTGTCTGTTGACCTCATCAATCTCACCTCTGAGCTTTGCAAGACCTTCAACACTCTTTTTCTCATTTTCCCATTTTGACTTTGCTTCATTCAACTCATCATTAACCTCTGCAAGTTCTTTTTGTAAAGCTTCAAGTCTTTCTTTTGAAAGATTATCGTTTTCTTTCTTAAGTGCGGTTTCTTCAATCTGAAGCTGCATCTGTCGTCTTGAGAGTTCATCTATCTCTGTAGGAACCGAATTAAGCTCAGTCTTTATAAGAGCACAGGCCTCATCTACAAGGTCTATAGCCTTATCAGGAAGGAATCTGTCAGTGATATATCTGTCTGAAAGTACGGCCGCACTTACCAAAGCTCCGTCAGTAATTTTAACTCCGTGATATGCCTCATATCTGTCCTTCAAACCACGAAGTATTGATATTGTATCCTCTATTGTAGGTTCTTCTACAAGTACAGGCTGGAATCTTCTCTCAAGTGCAGGGTCCTTTTCAATGTACTTTCTGTACTCATCAAGTGTAGTGGCACCGATACAATGCAACTCACCTCTTGCAAGCATAGGCTTTAACATATTTCCGGCATCCATACTTCCCTCTGTTTTACCTGCACCTACAATTGTATGAAGCTCATCAATAAAGAGGATAATCTCACCTTCAGACTTTCTTACTTCATCCAAAACCGCCTTTAATCTTTCTTCAAACTCACCTCTATACTTCGCACCTGCTATAAGTGCACCCATATCAAGTGCAAACAGTTTCTTATCTTTCAAATTATTTGGAACATCGCCTGCTACAATTCTTCCTGCAAGCCCCTCTACTACCGCAGTTTTACCTACACCTGGCTCACCTATCAGTACAGGATTGTTCTTTGTCTTACGACTTAATATCCTTATAACATTTCTTATCTCACTGTCTCTTCCGATAACAGGATCAAGTTTTTGCTGCCTTGCACGCTCAACAAGATCATATCCGTATTTATTTAAAGTATCATATGTAGCTTCGGGATTGTCTGAAACCACTCTTTGGTTACCTCTAACCTCGGAGAGTACCTGTAAAAACTTATCTTTATTTATTCCATACATTCTGAAAATCTGTGCCACATTAGAAGAAGGATTTTCCAAAAGATTTAAGAAAATATGCTCTACTGAAACATATTCATCTCCCATACTCTTTGCTACATCCTCAGATGTAATAAGCACTTTGTTCAAATCATTGCTTATATAGGCATTTCCTCCACTTACCTTAGGAAGTTTTTCTATGGCAGATTCCACTTCATTGCTGCCACTTTTTCCATGTTTTGTACAGCTTCAATTGACTTTTGCGTAAATTTGCTAATATTCATTAAATCACCACCTTTGTTATCTTTGTTATATACGTACTATAACAGACTTGTTTTTATATGTCAAGCGATTTTTAAATATTATTTTGAAATATTTTACAACTCCTGTTAATTAATTTCTTTCTACATTTTAGGTCTTGTAAAAGTGTAAAATTTGGACTATAATACGAAAAATGATTTTTATAAAGGAGAAGTATGAGACATCTTTTAAACCCATTGGACTTTTCTGTTGAAGAAACTAATGCACTTTTAGACCTTGCTATTGATATTGAAAACAACAGGGGAAAGTATTCTAAAATTTGTGAAGGAAAAAAATTAGCAACCTTATTTTATGAGCCAAGCACACGAACCAGACTCTCATTTGAAGCAGCGATGCTTAATTTGGGAGGTAGCGTACTTGGCTTTCATTCTGCCGACTCATCATCTGCAGCAAAGGGCGAAAGCGTTGCAGATACTATCAGAGTAATTTCTTCATATGCGGATATAGCGGCAATGCGTCATCCAAAAGAGGGTGCACCGCTTGTTGCAAGCAAATTCTCTTCTATTCCGGTAATTAATGCCGGTGACGGTGGACATCAGCATCCTACACAGACTCTTACAGACCTTTTGACAATAAAGAGAATGAAGGGAAATATCTCAGACCTTACAGTCGGACTTTGCGGCGACCTTAAGTTCGGTAGAACGGTTCATTCACTTATTAACGCTCTTATCAGATATCCGAATATCAAATTTGTTCTTATCTCACCTGAAGAGCTTAAAGTCCCTGATTATATCAGAGATGATGTACTTAAGGCTAATAATATCGAGTTTAGTGAGGTTACCAGTCTTGATGAGGCTATGCCTGAGCTTGATATTCTTTATATGACAAGAGTTCAAAAGGAGCGTTTCTTCAACGAGGAAGATTATATTCGTTTGAAAGACACATATATTTTGGATAAGCAGAAATTAAAGCATGCTAAAAAGGATATGTATATACTCCATCCGCTTCCAAGAGTAAATGAAATAAGCGTTGAGGTTGATAATGACCCGAGAGCCGCGTATTTCAAACAGGCTGAGTTTGGTGTATATGTAAGAATGGCTTTGATTCTCACTCTTTTGGAGGTAAAATAATGTTAAATATCAGTGGATTAAATGAAGGTGTGGTACTTGATCATATAGAAGCCGGAAAAAGCTTGGATATATATTTTCACTTAGGACTTGATAAGCTTGATATACCTGTTGCAATTATAAAGAATGCAAAGTCTAAAAAAATGGGTAAGAAAGATATTATCAAAATCGAAGGTGATGTACTTGATTTAATAGATTTCGACGTAATCGGATATATAGATCACAATATCACAATCAATGTTATAAAGAATAATGCTATAGTTGAGAAAAAAACAGTTTCATTACCTGAGAAGATAACAAATATTATCAAGTGTAAGAACCCAAGGTGTATCACTTCGATAGAGCAGGAGCTTCCACATATCTTCTATCTTTCAGATAAGGATAACGAGGTATACCGCTGCATCTATTGTGAAGAGAAAAGAAATAAGAAAAAATAATGCTTTAAACCAACAAACTGCCGGATTAAATTTTAATCCGGCAGCCTTTTTATACCAATATGGCTTTCTTTATTTCCACCTTTTCAGGTAATCCTTTAATTTCTCTTAGAATCTTCATGAACTCTTTTCCGGTAATAGTTTCCTTTTCTATAAGGAACTCTGCCAGTTTGTCCATTACATCCTTGTTTTTTCTAAGGATACTAAGGGCTTCATCATAGCTCTTTTTAAGTATTTTCATTACTTCTTTGTCAACTTCGGTAGCTGTATTGTCACCACAGTCAAGTATTGCCTGTCCTGAAAGATACTGATTTTCAACTCTTGCAAGTCCCATAAGTCCGAACTTATCACTCATACCGTACTGTGTAACCATTGCCCTGGCAATAGAGGTAGCCTTTTCAATATCATTTGATGCACCTGTTGTTACGGAATCAAATACTATTTCCTCGGCCGCTCTACCTCCAAGAGTACTTACAAGCATATCCTCAAGTTCTTTCTTGGACTTAAGATATGTCTCTTCTTCAGGTACATACATTACGTAACCCAAAGCACCCATGGTTCTCGGTACAATAGTGATTTTTTGTACAGGCTCGGAGTTTTTTTGCAGTGCAGAGATAAGCGCATGTCCCACCTCATGGTAGGATACAATTCTTCTCTCTTCCTGATTCATTACTCTGTCCTTTTTCTCCTTACCTACAAGAACAACTTCAACAGCTTCAAAAAGGTCTTTTTGCTTTACAGCTTTTCTTCCTTTTTTTACCGCCAAAATAGCCGCTTCATTTATCATATTGGCAAGGTCTGAACCTACAGCACCTGATGTAGCAAGTCCTATTGCTTCAAGATCTACACTGTCATCCATCAGCACATCCTTTGAATGTACCTTCAGAATGTCAACTCTTCCTTTAAGATCAGGTCTTTCAACAATTACTCTTCTGTCAAATCTACCCGGACGAAGTAATGCAGGGTCAAGTATCTCAGGTCTGTTTGTAGCACCAAGCACTATAAGACCTTTTGATGAATCAAAGCCGTCCATTTCGGAAAGAAGCTGATTGAGAGTCTGTTCTCTCTCATCATTTCCTCCACCCATTCTGGAATCTCTGCTCTTACCTATTGCATCTATCTCGTCTATAAATATGATAGCAGGAGCCGCCTCCTGTGCCTGTTTGAATAAATCTCTTACTCTTGAAGCACCTACACCTACAAACATCTCTACAAAGTCTGAACCTGACAGAGAAAAGAACGGTACATCCGCTTCTCCGGCCACCGCCTTTGCCAAAAGTGTTTTTCCTGTTCCCGGAGGTCCCACCAAAAGAGCTCCCTTCGGAAGTCTGGCACCAATCTTTGTATATTTCTCAGGATTATGCAAAAAATCAACTATTTCAGTCAAAGATTCTTTTGCCTCATCTTCACCTGCTACATCTTTAAATGTAATACCGGTTTCCTTTTGAACATATACTTTGGCATTGCTCTTGCCGACTCCCATGAATCCGCCTCCACCCATTTTCTTCAGTAGGAAATTCATCATAAGTATGAAGAAAATAAACGGTAGAATAAAACTGAGGAATGACAGTATCGTAGATGTAGTCTCAAACCTTTCCATAGTCGCCGGAACATTGGCCGCATATAATCTGTCAACCAATGAATCGTCTTCTATTCTGACCGTCTTATACACAGTCATCGTTGAGTAATCTGAAAGATTAGGCTTTACCTTTATTTCAATGGCAGTTGCCATTACCTTTACCGACTCCACCTTTCCGTCATTTACCATTTGCATAAACTCAGTATAAGGTACTTCCTTCGTTGTGGCCTTCTTAAGCCTGTTTGAAAGTATGCTTACTGCAAAGAATGCTATGGCAGCTGCAATAATAAGTATAATAATCGTCCTGTTATTCAGCCCATTGGATTCATTTTTATTTTTTTTATCCATACACTTCCTTTCTATTTTATTTTACTCTTATTATAATTTATAAGAGAACCTGCCTCCACTATGGATTTTTCCGCATCAGTCATTTCCGCAATGCTTAAGCTTATTTCTTTTATATTTTCACCTATAATATAGGCAGGAATTTTTGACATATCACCTCTTAGATGCTTTTTGATATTCGGTACGAAGATATAATCTCCAACCTCAAAATCAGGCTCCGAATCTAAAAGGAACGGCAACATACCCCAGTTCATTACATTTGAGCGATATCTCTTTGTTGCATACTCTTTAGCAATGTTTGCAAGACCGCCGATAACTCTCTGGCAACTTGCAGCCTGCTCTCTTGCAGAACCGTCACCGGGTTTCTTGGCATAAATCATGCTGCCTATCTCAGTTTCATTTGCAATAATATCTGCAAATCCCGGTATAGTCTTTATCTTATCAAATATTTTTGCCAGCTCGGTATTATCTTTTAAGATATCCTCACCCTTTCTTCTTGACTTTTCAATAACATCTACCGCCTTGCTTCTGCCTACATATTCAGGATCTCTTCTTGAAAGTGTAAACTCCGCAAGTCCAAGCGGATTTGATCTGTAAGATGATGTTTCTCCCGAAGGTATAAGCTCATCTGTAGTGGTTACCTCGTCAAGTATCTTTGAACATACCTTTAAAAGAATATTTTCGGTAAGAGCGGTCATCTCAGGCCAGTCCTTAATATTAGGACCGTAAACCAAAGCGCTGTCCTCTCTCGCCTCTCCAAATCCCTGATATACTCTGTTTTTATATATTGTGTCATCATAATTATACTCGGGCACAATATAATCATCCGCAAACTCTGTAGCAGGTGTTAAAAATCCCTTGTTTCTTGCAGTTGCGGCTACAGATCTTGCATCCATAAGAGCTACGGCGGACATCTGTCCCGATCCCGGCTTTGAACCTTCTCTGTTAGGGAAGTTTCTTGTAGTATGTCTTATAGACAGACCGTTATTTGAAGGAGTATCTCCTGCACCGAAACATGGACCACAGAATGCAGTCTTTACTACCGCACCGCTTTCCATAAGATCTGCCACAGCGCCGTTTCTTGTTGTTTCTATAAATACAGGTTGTGATGAAGGATAAACATTTAAATTAAACTCATCAAATCCTGTACTATGTCCTTTAAGTATATGTGCCGCCTCCATTACATTTGAATATGTTCCGCCTGCACAACCTGCTATAATACCCTGTGAAACTCTAAGCTTTCCGTTTTCTATCTTATCTAAAAGTCTGAGCCCCTTTCCGGCTTCTCCACCTATCTTTATCGCCTCAAGTTCCACTTCATGAAGAAGATCTTTTAAATTCTCATTAAGGAAATCTATTTCATATACATTACTTGGGTGGAACGGAAGTGCAATCATCGGCTTAATTGTAGAAAGGTCTACATGAACAACTCCATCATAGTATGTAATATCGGCAGGTTTTAACTCCCTGTAATCCTCAGCTCTTCCATGAACAGTAAGGAATTTCTTTGTATCCTCATCAGTTTCCCAAACAGATGAAAGGCAGGTAGTCTCTGTAGTCATAACATCCACACCGTTTCTGTAATCAGTAGTCATAGATGCGATTCCCGGTCCTACAAACTCCATTATCTTATTCTTTACATATCCGTTTTTAAATACCTTACCTATTATTGCAAGTGCGATATCCTGCGGTCCTACACCTGCCTTCGGTGCTCCCTCAAGATAGATTGCAATTATTTCAGGTCTGTTTACATCATAAGTATCCTGCAAAAGCTGCTTTACAAGCTCACCACCGCCTTCACCGATAGCCATTGTTCCAAGCGCTCCGTATCTGGTGTGTGAATCCGATCCCAGTATCATCTTTCCACAACCTGCAAACGCTTCTCTCATATACTGATGTATTACCGCAATATGAGGTGGTACATATATTCCTCCGTATTTTTTTGCAGCGGAGAGACCGAACATATGATCATCTTCATTTATAGTTCCTCCAACTGCACAAAGTGAATTGTGACAGTTTGTCAAAACATAAGGTATCGGGAATTTTTCCATACCGCTTGCTTTTGCGGTCTGTATTATTCCTACAAAAGTAATATCATGTGAAGCCATTGCGTCAAACTTCAGTCTGAGCTTATCCATATTTCCTGAAGTATTATGTTTTTCAAGTATATTGTAAGCTATACTTCCCTTTCCGGCTTCTTCCTTATCTATATCTTTGCCTGTAACAGCTTTTAATTTATCTATATCGTTTTCTTCTATAAGAGTCTTACCGTTAATAAGGTAAGCTCCACCATTGTACAAATTAACCATATTTCCTCCTAGTTTTCCAGAATAGTATATACTATCAAAAAATTATTTTCAAGGCTGATGATTTTATAAGAAAAACCAAAATGAGGGCACTGCCCTCATTTATGATACGGTTCATTATATCTGATCCTGTATGCTCTGTAAATTTGTTCAAGTAAAATAACTCTCATAAGCTGATGTGGAAAAGTCATCTCTGAAAAGCTAAGTTTTTCATCAGCTCTGTCAAGCACGGTTTTATGAAGTCCCAAAGAACCTCCGATTACAAATGCCAGATTTCCTTTTGATAAAATATCATATTTTTCCATTCTCTTAGAAAAATCTTCTGAAGAATATTTCTTACCGTCTATTGCAAGTGCAACAACATAGCTGTTTGAAAGCTTTGATAAAATCCTTTCAGCTTCAACTTCCTTGATTTTTTCTTCCTCAAGCAAACTTGCATTTGCAGGAGTTTTCTCATCCTTTAATTCTATTATGTTTAGCTTTGCATACCTTGAAAGCCTTTTTGAGTATTCCTCTATAGCGTCTTTGAAAAACTTCTCTTTGATACTTCCGACAACCACAATATTGATATTCATAAACTATTCCTTAAAGTAATATCCCACGCCCCATTTGGTATGAATATACTTCGGCTCACTTGGGTTCGGTTCAATCTTTTCTCTAAGCCTTCTCACATGTACATCCACAGTTCTTACATCACCTGCTTCATGTAACTTATTTCCCCAAACAATGTTCAAAAGCTTCTCTCTGGAATATACTTTATCAGGATTTTGTGTAAGAAGCTCAAGTATATCAAATTCCTTTGCTGTAAGATTAAGCTCCTTATCCTTTTCAAATACCCTTCTGCTGTCAAGGTCAAGCTTAAGATCGGAGACTTCTATGATTCTCTCATTTTTTTGTGCAGCCTTAGACTTCTTTGAATTTCTTCTTATAATTGCTTTTATCCTTGCCTTAACCTCGAGTATATTAAAAGGCTTTGTAATATAATCATCTGCCCCGTATTCAAGCCCGAGTATCTTATCCATATCCGTACCCTTGGCAGTCAACATGATAATCGGCATTTCAGAAAACTCTCTGATAGCCTGACAAACTTCCATGCCGTCCATCTCAGGCAACATTACATCCAAAAGCACTATATCATATTCTTTTTCTTTAGCCATTTTTAAAGCTTCACTGCCGTCATAGGCTACATCAACCTCATAACCGTCCTGCTCCAAACTAAACTTAATTCCTTTGACTATTAATTTTTCATCATCTACAACAAGTGCTTTATTCATTATTTACTCCTAATTTATACAAATCTTATCTTTAATCTTATTAAATGCTGATTCTTTTATTCCCGATATATTCATTATATCTTCAATATTCGAAAAAGATTTAGAGTTTCTATACTTTATTATAGCTTCAGCTTTTCTCTCTCCGATACCGGGTAAACTCATAAGTTCCTCCTTTGAAGCTTTATTGATATTTACAAGCGAACTGCTGTTTAGAGCATCTTCACCCTGTACAGGCTTTAGATCTTTAACTTCATCCAGGCTTGGAATTATTATATGTTCGCCGGATTCAATCTTTTTTGCCAGGTTTACATAATCCCTACATGCATCTTCACTGAAGCCTCCTGCCATTTCGACAGCATCTTTTATTATTGAGTCCTTTTTCAATGTATATACATCAGGTTTATTCACACAACCCGAAATAAAAACATCAATATATTCTTCCACGGTTACGGCTTCTGATATACTCTCTTTAGTTAAACTCTCTGTAACAACTTCCTTGGCCTCGGTTTCAATATTCTTTCCAAACTCTATATCGGAATCTTTTTTACAAGATGTTAATAAAATCGTTAAAAACATTATTAAAAAAATCTTTTTCATAGCTTTCTCCTTAAGAAAGCCTTGTAAGTATAATTATATTCTAGCAAATAAAATGTTAAAAACAAGTATCTAAAATATTAAGTATTTAATACAGTCTCTTTTTTAAAGCTGCAATTACAAGATGTTGTGCCAATACGGATGTGGTCACAGCCCCTACACCTTTTGGAACCGGTGTGGCCATAGCGGCATTTTTTACATTTTCAAGGTCCACATCTCCACAAAGCTTTCCTTCAAAGAAATTTATACCTACGTCGATTACTACAGCGTCTTCTCCGATATAATCGTCATTTATCATCTTAGCTCTGCCTATTGCAACTATTAGAACGTCGGCATTTTTACATACCTTCTTTAAGTCAGCTGTTTTTGAATGACAAAGTGTTACTGTAGCATTTTTTTGAATTGCAAGCATAGCTACAGGCTTACCGATTACCATACTTCTTCCAAGTACCACTACATTTTTCCCTTCAAGCTCTATATTATTGCTTTCAAGGATTTTTATTACAGCCTTTGCAGTACATGGTGCAAATCCGCTTTCATCTCCTGCAAATACTTTTGCTATATTTTTATATGAAATACCGTCCAAATCTTTTCTCTCATCCAGTACCTCTATAACCTTCTTCTCATCTATATGTTCAGGCAAAGGTCTGAAAAGCAAAATTCCGTCAATTTCATCATCTTCATTTATCTTCTTAAATTCTTCTATAAAATCTTCCGATGAAATATTTTCATCAAACTCAAATACTTTTGTTTTTAATGAAAGAGATTCCATCTTTTTTACAGCGCCTTTTTCATATGAAATGTCTGCAGAATTTGATCCTATTCTTACTATTCCAAGAGTTGGAATATAACCCTTAAGTTCTGAAAGTATTCCTGAAATTTCAGCTTTTATTTTCTCAGCTGTATCTGCCCCATATAATAAAATCACAAAAGCACCTCCAAAACTTCTCTGTATATGATATCTGCCTTATTCATAGTGTTTTCAAGTAATTCACTTGCTTCATCCAAAATATTTTGAGCTTTAATTCTATCCTTCATATACTTTACATTTATTACCACATTCATCATAGCACCGCATACCGCACTTCTAAGCATACTTACCGCCACACCGGCATCCGATACGGCAAGCTTTGATCCCTTCTTTGCAAGAAAATCAATGGCACCAAGCATACTGTAAGCTTCTTTCATAATATCAAGCGGTACCATAGCTGCATTAAAAAGAAGTTTTTCCATATTTTCTTCATGCAATTTCTTTTCCTCGTTATTTTGCGGTTTAAAGCCATATGCCTGTGAAAGCGGATAAAAAACTTCCGCATCCTTATCTGAAAGCCTTATAAAACTTTCCATATGCTTATTCATATCTTCCAATATTCTTTTCACATCATCTTCCACTGCAATATAGCTCTTCTTACCTACTGTAAGATTACAGACCATACCGGCAAGAGCCGCCGAGAGTGCGCCTGCAACGGCACTTGCACCTCCACCTCCCGGTACAGGAGCCTTGGAGCCAAGTTCATTTATATATTCATCTATTTTGTATCCGGCTGTATTCACTATGACCATCCTTTCCACACTTCAGGTGCATACCCTATAGTTGCTTCCTTACCGTTTCTTACTATCGGAAGTCTTAGAACCTGCTGATTTTCTAAGATTTTAGGTATTTTATCTTCCTCGGAAAGATATTTTATCAATGTAAGAGTTTCAATATCCTTGCATTTTTCATCAAGCATATTTTCAAATCCTCCTACCGCCTGCATTACTGAAGTAAACTCGCCCTTTGATAAGCCCTTTTCCTTCATATCCACAAGCTGAAACTTAATATTTCTTTCTTTAAAAAATCTGACAGCCTTCTTTGTGTCTGAAGACTTATTAGTTCCAAATATCTGTATATTCATATTTTCTCCAAAACATGCCTTTTTAAAATAAAGGCCCTTATTTGGGCCTCGTTTTTATTTTCTTCTTATTTAACCAAAGAATCAATCCTATATAAAGAGCATAAAAAACTCTAAGTCTTCCTTTAAAAGATATATCCACTTCTATTATTTCATCATAAAACATAGGTACTATCTTAAAATCATCTCTGTAAAGCGGATAGAATATTGCCACCGCCTCAAGTACCTGCCCTGTTGTGGAAGGATCATCAAAACCGAATTTAAAAAATCCGACTATTCTTTTCGGCAATATATGTACCAAAAGATTTTTGATCTTTTCAAGCATCAGTAAAAGAGTTTTCTTGTTTTCTTCTTCTGTAAGTAAGTAATGAATATCCTTTGCTTTATTTATAAGTTTATCAAGTTTACTTTCTTTCTTAGCTGTGCTTTTCTTTTTATTGGACTTACTTTTCTTCTTTTTTGATTGTTTCTTTTCTTGTTTATCCAGCGCTTTTATTTTATTCTCGGCTTCTAAATTTTCTTTTTTTTCAGTAATTACATTAGCTTTATTTGTATTATCTACTGAAATATCTTCTTTTTTATTTTCATTAACTGTATCTGCAGTTTCTCTAACTTCCGACTTGTATTCTTCTGTTTCTTCTTTTGTATCAGTATCATCATCATGATTTGAATATACTTTAAAAAGCCATCCCACCTTGCCTATAATATCAAGTCCGTCTTTATATGTAATATTTAAAGATAAAAATTTAAAAAACCATGTTACGCTTAAAGCTATATCCGGTACTTCTTTAAAATACACTTTTCCCTTATATCTTACAGGAATAAAAAGCACCATCAGTATAATCAGTAATGCCAAAGCAATGATTGCGAGTATGACAATACCTATTATTTTCAATGCTGTGAGCAGTATACCGATCATACTTCCTCCATTTTAAAAAAGCTGTAATACTCAAAATCTTTTCTTGTTCTATAGGTATCTTCAACTATATTTGAGATAAGCTCTATTCCCGACTTTTTACCGAGAGCAAGACCCACTATAAGAGCATCTGTCTTTCTGTAATTATTCAGAAATATGGAATTGTGCACAAGCGAGAGTGTCTCTTCTCCCTCAAGAAATACCACAAGGTGTAATAAAAAGCTTGATTTGTTAAATTTCAGCATTCTCATATATTTTCTATAGTCTTGTTTTATATCCGGTGAGAGATATATCTTTTTTGAAAATATCATAATCTACCTTGATACCTAAATATCTGTCCCTTTCTTAAGAGAAATGTTCCAAAATGCATTTTCTCAGTAATCCCAGTGCGGAAATGACTGTTTGCTCTCTGACATTTGCTCTGTCACCTGAGAATCTGAACTCCTCTACATGTACAATATCCTTTATACAAACTCCTACATATACAAGTCCTACAGGCTTCTCATTTGTTCCTCCGTCAGGACCTGCAATACCGGTTACAGATATACTTATATCTGTATCTGCCGCAAGAGCCGCACCGACAGCCATCTCTTTTGCCGTCTGCTCACTTACCGCTCCGTATTTTTTCAGGGTTGATTTATTTACCCCTAGAGTTTTTCTCTTTGCCTTATTTGTATATGTAATAAATCCCTCTTTATATACGTCCGAAACTCCGGGTACATTTATAAGTCTTCCTGCCAAAAGACCGCCTGTACATGACTCGGCTGTAGAAATTGTGAGTTCGTTCTTTTCAAGAAGATTTACCACACTCATTTCAAGAGTTATTTTTTCCTTTGTTGAATAAATATATTTTCCGAACCTTCTTTTTATTTCCTTTGAAACCGGCTTTATTAAATCTTTGGCAGCCTCTTCGGTATCCGCATCGGCTGAAAGAATAATATAAGTTTTAGCATCAAAAGGCTTTATTTCAATTTTCACATCTTCATTATCAATCAAGTCTGAAATAGAAGTTCTTATATCCGCTTCATTCATTCCAATAAGTTTTATCGTCTTATTTCTGGTAACAGTATCCATTTCCACTCCTTTATAAATGCATATTACTTACTGCTCATTATAACATTCTTATTCTTGATAATATACTCACAAAGAGAAAATATTGTAAGGAAAAGCATCAAGATAATAAAAATATTTGTTACCAAGCTAAGCTTAGGTAGATTCAATATAAGCAAAATAACAGTAACCATCTGTACAACAGTTTTTAACTTTCCCGACATTGCCGCCGCAATAACCACGCCGTTGTCGGAAGCCACCAACCTTATACCGCTTATAATAAACTCTCTTGCTATAACAATAAGCACAATAACAGAACTCAACTGTCTAAGCTCCACAAAACAGATAAGCCCTGAGCATACCAAGACCTTATCCGCAAGCGGATCCATAAACTTTCCGAAATCTGTAATCAGATTATATTTTCTGGCAATCATTCCGTCCAAAGTATCTGTAAGCGCCGCAACAGCAAATATAATAAGCGCAATTATTCTGAACTTATAATCTTCTCCACCTTTAAATAAAAGGCTTGCTACAAAGAAAGGTATAAGCAGCACTCTTAAAACCGTCAGTTTATTTGGCAAATTCATATTGCATCTCCTATCAAATCATACTCGGATGAACCTGTTATGATAACATCACAAAAATCACCTGACATGAAGTTTTTGTCGGTATTTACAAAGACATATCCGTCCACACCGGGAACATCCATATATGTTCTTCCGATATATACGTTTTCCTCAGGAAGTCTACCCTCTATGAGCACCTTGAATGTCCTTCCGACCATTTTTTCAAGATTCTTTTCGGAAATTTCCTGCTGCACTCTCATTATTCGATCTCTTCTGGCCTCTTTTTCTTCTTCTGCGATTTGATTTTCAAAGCCTGCCGCAACCGTACCTTCTTCTTCACTGTATGTGAAAACACCCAGTCTTTCAAACTTCATATTCTTGATAAAATCAATTACAGTCTCAAGATCTTCTTCAGTCTCACCCGGGAATCCTGAGATTATTGTGGTTCTAAGTGTAATACCCGGTATATTCTTTCTAAGCTTACCTATAATATTTACCAAATCATCATGAGTTGTTCTTCTGGCCATTCTTCTTAAGATATTGTCTGAAGCATGCTGTATCGGTATATCCAGATACTTACAAACCTTTTCTTCATTTGCAATAACTTCTATCAGTTCATCTGTAATCTCTTCAGGATAGCAATAAAGTATTCTTATCCACTCTATACCTTCAACCTTTGCAAGCTCCTTTAAAAGTTTAGGTAAACTCTTCTCACCGTAGAGGTCTACACCGTAAAGTGTAGTCTCCTGTGCTACCAAGATAAGCTCCTTTATTCCCTGTGCAGCCAAATCCTTTGCCTGAGCAATTAAATCATCCATGGGATAGCTTCTGTAATTGCCACGTAATGACGGAATAATGCAATAAGTGCAGTTTTTATTACAGCCCTCAGCAATCTTTAAATATGCATAGTATCCGCCTGTGGAATTTGTTCTCTTATTTGAAATGGAAGGCAATCTATCAAGGTCCAGAAACTCATTTTTTATCTCTCCACCAAGTACATCCTCCACAGTTTCGACAATCTTATCAAAACTTGATGTACCAAGAAGAGCGTCTACCTCAGGAATTTCTTTTATTATCTCATCTTTGTATCTTTGAGCCAGACAGCCTGTAACTATCAATGCCTTAAGAGCACCTTCTTCTTTTAATCTTGCCGCTTCCAAGATAGCATTTATGCTTTCTTCTTTTGCTGACTGTATAAAGCCACATGTATTGATTATCATTATCTCCGCTTCTTCATCAATATCTGTGTATTCAAATCCTTTATCATTCATCAGACCCAGCATCATCTCTGAATCCACTGTATTTTTGTCACATCCAAGTGACACCATTGACATTTTCATATAAACCTTTCAATATAAATCCTAATATTAATAAAAAGCCATCATTAAAATGATGGCAAATCAAAATGATTCTTAAGCTTCGTTATTAGGATCATCATTTGTTATTCTGACCTTCTGCTCAAACAGCTCTTCAACCGCAATAGAAAGCGGTTTCTTTCCGTCAGCCTTTACCTCAGGTATTTCACCGTCAATAATCTGTCTTGCTCTCTTTGCACTTGCAATTACAATTGAATACCTGCTCTGTACTACAGGTGCCTCACCCGGATCTACGTCCGCATTTGCAACATTAATAAGTTCGCTATATGATGGGTGTAACATTTATTCTTCCTCCATAAAAATCCTGTTTAAATCTTCTTTTATCTTCTCAATAAAGTCTGTATTATTTGACTTCATTTCTCCACGGTGTGAAATAATCTGATTGAGCTCTTTTACCGCTCTTTCCAAATCATCATTTATAACAACGTAATCATACTTGCTCATGCAATCAGCTTCTTTCTTTGCCTGACGCAGTCTTGCTTTTATATCCCTTTCACACTCGGTTCCCCTGCCTACAAGCCTGTCCCTTAGTGTATGAGCATCCGGAGGTGTTACAAAGATAAGCATTGTATCAGGATACTTTTCCTTAACCTTTAGAGCACCCTGTACTTCTATTTCAAGAATTACATTCTTACCGCTCTTTCTTTGCTCCAGCACATAATCTCTTGGTGTACCATAGTAATTATTGCAAAATGATGCGTACTCTATCAGCTCATCATTTTCTATAAGTTTTTCAAAATCTTCTTTGCTTTTAAAAAAATATTCTCTTCCTTCTACCTCTCCCGTTCTTGGAGCTCTTGTTGTAGCAGAGACAGACAATGCATACTTATCATATTCTGACAGCAGCTTTTTCATCAAAGTACCTTTACCTGAGCCTGAAAAACCTGATACAACAACCAAAATTCCGTCAGCCATAATTCCTCTATTCTATGTTTTGAATTTGTTCCCTTATTTTTTCTATTTCAGTTTTTAATATTATAGCATAGTTTGCTATATTTAAATCAGTTGATTTTGAAAGAATTGTATTTGCTTCTCTGTTCATTTCCTGAGCAAGGAAATCAAGCTTTCTACCAATTCCAACATCCAGTTTCATTTCATCAGACATAGCTTTTATGTGACTTATAAGTCTTACAACCTCTTCATCCACACATATCTTATCTGCAAAGAGTGTTACCTCTGTAGCAATTCTGTTTTCTTCTATACCGGACCCGTTTAAAAGTTCATTCACTTTTAAATACAACTTATTTTTATATTCATCCAAAACTGCAGGATATCTTTCCTTTATATCCTCTGTTGTAGAAGACAGAAGTAGAAGCTTTGAACTTATATCTTCAAACAGCTTCTTCCCTTCCGCTTCTCTGGTATCATAAAAAGATTTACAAGCATCTTCCAATACTTTAAATAAAAGCACCTTTATCTCTTCTTCATCAAGCTTAGGCTCGTCAATACTTATCACATCCGGAAGATTTAAAAGATGTGAAACCTTCAAATCATCAACTATTCTATACTCTTTACAAAGTTCCAACCCTATATCCAAATATTTTTTTGCAATATTTTTATTCAGATATACTCCGTTTGCTTTGTCTTTAAAGTCCAGATAATTGATAAAAAGGTCCACTTTGCCCCTTGAAACATATTTTTTTACAATATTTCTTATCTCTGCTTCAAACGGGAAAAATCTTCTGGGCATCTTTATATTCAAATCCAGATATCTGTGGTTTACTGACTTAATCTCTATAGATAATTTATAATCACCTGTTATTTCTTCGGCTCTTCCAAAGCCTGTCATACTCTTTATCAATGTTTTATCTCCATTCAGGTTTATGACATATACACTTGATTATACTGATTTCTCTTTTACAAGTCAAGAAACGGAATATAATAATTTAACAATAATTTAGCTCCAGACAAAAAGGATATTTAGAAAACAACCACATAAGACTACTGTATATACTTCCAAAGCAGACTGACTTAGCATCTCTTGGGTTAACTGATCAAGATGCACTTAACATTGTATTAAGCCATATAAACTCAGCACCCGTTGAAAAATTTGGTGGCAGGAGTCCTTTAGAGGTTGCATCTTTTATGTATCCTAATCTCTATGAAAAACTTATGGCATATGGTATAGAGGAAATTGAAAAAGATAGGATTGTTTTAAAACCCTATCTTCTGAAAAATAGATAACTCTAATTATAGGTAGCCACCGGGGTGTCTTATAATGGTATTTTACAAGTGGAAATTAGTCCTACACTTAAAAAATTCGATTAAAGTCCACTTATTTGTAATGCCATAAAATGGCATTTACACACCCAAACTTTCTTCCATAATACTTACATTGTAACACTTATTGCATCATTTTTGTACTATAAATGTTACATTTCCTTGCTTTTGTAATACTAAATGCAACTTATATAATCACACTTTTTTAGTTGCATTAAACTTTACACTTCAGCGATTCTTTAAAACTAAATGTAACTTAAATATTTTTATTTTTTAGGTTTCATTAACATTTACACTTTAGCCAAATTTTAAATTATATGTTCTTTATGTTTTTATTAAACCATATCCAAATCTATTTCTAAAGATCCCTCCAAATATAACCTATCTCCTATATTATATTGAACTTTTCTTTCAAATTCCACTAAAATATTTTTGTCACATATGTTTGTTCTAGCATAAATAGAATAATCATCCTCCACATTCTCTACTTCTATAATTGCTCTTATATGTGACGATTCTTTAATAGGTTGAATATACATTAATTTATCTTTTGTAATAAATGAATGAGTAACCAAATCTATTCTAATATCCCCCTCTAATACATCCCCAATCTTTTTTTTCTTTGATATTTCATATTGAGTAATATACTCACTGTATTCAAGAAAATGAACAGTTATATTTCTATTATCAGGGGTATTGCCTTCTACAAATCGCTCCCAACCGTCTACATAAATATTATTAATTTTTATCTTCATTAATATAACCAAATTATTGTATATTATTAAAGGACTTTATATCACTCGGCATCATTGACTGAAATTTACCATCCTTTACAATTACAACAACGCCTTTCTTTGGTTTTGCTGCACCGTCTATATAGTATATTGATTTCCCATTAATATTCCTTACATTTCCACTCAATTCCGCCTCACGTACAACTTTTTCTGCTTGTTCCGTAAAATTATTAAAACCTTCAAGCGAATTATTAAAATCTCCAGGCGCTACTCCCAATCTTTCTTCTAATGATGGAATTCTTTCAGGAAATTTATCCCAATATTCTGAAAAATGTTTTACGCCTTGATTTGTTCCATCCTCAAGCACTCCCCATTTTCTCGCATTATCACTTTTTTGTATCGCCTCTTTTATATTAGCAGCTTTATCCGTCGTTTTAGCTACATCATCAACTTTATCAGCCAGTGTTTTCTTATCTCCTGGTTTTACATCATCAACTACACTTCCCTTACCTGCTTTAACCGCATCAGAAGTATTTTCTCCAATTTCCAAAATTGGTTTTACAGGCTTAGTTTCGCTTATTTTATTAATTTCAGGAACTTCTATCTTAGGATCATTTGGTTTATTAATATCAGGAAGCTTTACCTTAGGCTCTTCCGCCATACCTGCGTTTGCAGCCTCATCAACATTCTTTGCTATTCCCTCCGCTATAGAATTATGTTTTACCACATCATCAGCATTATTCGTTATCTCTGCTACTTTCGCAGCCCTCTCAGTATCTGATACTTTATCTATAGCTTTACCCGCATCATCTACTTTATCAAATGCTTTAGCTATATCTATCGCAGTATCAAGTTCTTTTTCAACCTTTGCTATAGAGGAAGCACCTTTTGTTAAATATTTAGTTTTAGCAGCGGATCCCACCATAAACATTGCTACTTCGAACTTAAGTCTTCCTACAAAGTTTGCCCTACTTTCCATTGTTCCATGGATAAGTTTTTCATTAACATAGTTAGTTCCCGTCTGTAAAACCATCTCCGGATTTTCCATTACTCCTGCAATACCTTCTAAGGTATCTAAAGGATGTACTATCAGATTCCCGATGCCGTCCAAAGTACCGCCTAAGCCGTCAATAAATATTCCTCTATTATGAGCACCCCACATTGACATAAACCCTGCGTTTACAGGCATATTAGTTGCACCTAAGAAACTTCCTAAATAGTTTGATACTAAAGGAATATTTCTAGCATATATATCATTGCCAAGCTGTGTACTTCCTTTAATTAAAGCATTCCTAACATTGTCATAATATATTCCAGTATTTGGAAACTTTATAAAACCTGTGCTGTCCAAGACTCTAATGTTTTGTGTTATCCAACCAAGTCCTGCACCATATGCTTTTATAGGAATCAAGGCAGCTATGGGATTGTTGAGGAACTTATTTTGCAAATCTGCTGTATTTTTTTGTATTTGTGAATATGCAATATCCCACTTACTTGGTATCGTCTTAGGTTTATCAAGCATTCCATTTACATAAATTTTAGGTTTTAAGTCCATTGTGTTTACCGGTCTAAGAAGCCTTTGTGTTTTTATTTTGCCTGCATCAGCTCGTGCATAATTTCTTGCAGGAATCTTAGATTTTACAAGCTTTTTTGCTGTACTTGCTCTTCTTGTGATGACGGTACTTGAGCGAATCGCCCTGGCAAATTTATTTGGTGTGAATCTTCCCACCCTTTGAGGTAATCTCTTATTTGCAAGTCTGCTTGAATTTCTACTTCTGTTTAAGGTTGTACTCCTTGCTAGATTCCTTGAAATAGCTGAACTTTGCCTTTTGCTTGCCTTCCCTACCCGTTTACCTTCAAAAGTCTTTGCTTTCTTTGGAGCTGCACTTGACCTTTTAGGAGCCGACTTTTGACTTTTTAATTTTGGAAGTTTACTTCCTCTTGAAACTGGCTTTAAACCGGACTTTGAGCTTATCTTAGAGGATAGACTTCTACTTCCTCCTGATTTTGAAGTTGTTCTTTTAGAACTTGATCTGGATGAGCCTTTTGACCTACTTTTTCTATAGCCTGCTGGGTCATTATAATTAACAGGATCATTTTCTACAAAACTGTATCCGTTTAAACTTAAAGATTCATCCAATTCTCCTTCAAAGCTGTCTTCAGAAAGAAATACCCCATCACTTGGTGAATAATATCTGGCTCTAAGGTAATATAATTTGGTATTATCACTCCATTCCCCATCAAATCCGAAGTCTTCTTCATTACCATCTTTTATGCCGAATGGTGTATAAGCAAAGAAATCTTTGGAGACTCCAAACTTTGCCAATACGCTATCATTATTATCTGAAAAATAAAATGATTCAAAGTCATTTGAATACTTTGCAATTCTTTCATTTCCATATAGATAATTACTTTCATTATTCTCGCCATAAACCTTTAACACCTGAGTATTGTCAAAGCTTACATCATTTATAAATCTTTTCTCTTTTAAAATTCCAGTTTCAGAATCTAAACTTCTTGTAATAGTTCTCTCGCCCATCGCATCATATACAGCTTCGAATACTTTGATATCATTTTTCTTTACCTCAATCAGATTATCATTGTAGTCATAGACATATGTATATTTTTCATCATTACTTATTGCTGATATACGGTTTCCGTTTTTGTCATAAGTATATAATGTAATACCATCTGGTGAACTTTTTTCTATTAGTCTGTTATTTTCGTCATATTTAAAAATTGTATTTTCAGTTTTATCACCTGATGTATGTGTTTCACTAAGCCTGTTTCCAGCATTGTCATATGTATAGCTGATGTCTTCTACAGCTTCATCATTTATAATTATGCAACTGGAAAGTTCACCTCTATCGGTATAGGTATATTGATAAGTAATTTTTTGAAAATTATTTTCATCGTTTTGGTTTTGTTCATTACCATTTTCGTGACTTACACCTTCTCTTTTAAAAGCAACAGCCTTTTGAACAATTCTTTCATTATCGTCATAATAAATTGTAAGTTCGGCAATAACTGCCTCAGACGTATCTTTATATGACTTATTTACCAGTTCTCCATTTTCATTAACGGTTTCTGTAATAATTTCACCGTTTGGTAAATATGTGGCAGTTGTATTATCAGCATATTCATAGCGGACAGTTTTATTTTCTCCATATGTAACAGCTGTTATTCTACTCACTTCATCATAAGTATATTGTACAGGAGTTTCTGTATCAATCTGTACCTTTATTAAATTTCCAGCAGTATCATAATTATAATTGACTGATTTACCAAAGCTATCTGTATACTTTGTAATGTTACCAAATAAGTCATACTCGTATGTGGAAGTACCTGCCTCTCCAACGGCTTCCGTTACATTTCCAGTGGAATCATATCTATACCTTGCCAATTCTCTTTTTTCACCACCCATAACCCTGCTTTGAGCTGTAATTTGTCCCTCTTTGTCATAAGTGTACTCTAGTATTGTGCCGTCAGCCTTTATAATGCGTACAGGTGTGTCAAACTCACCATATTCATAACTTTCAATATCTCCCAAAGGATTTTTTCTTTTTATGACTCTTGAAAGATTATCTCTGATAAACTGTGTTATATGAAAATTTCCATCTGTAAATTCCAGTAAATCTCCACCAGTATTAGTTTTATATGAAATATCACCTACTTTAAAGCTTTGCACATTGGGCAAACCTGTTTCAGGCCTTTTTGTATTAACCTCGTTAGGTGTTACAGAGGTAACAAGATTTCTAGGACTATAGGTAAAATATGTATCATCTCCAGCTACTCCTGTAATAGATATCAGATTGCCATTTCCGTCATATGAGAATTTTTCAACGCCTGCATTACTTTCCTTTTTTACTAGTTGACCTTTGGCATCATAGTTAAACTTTACTTCATCCTTGTCATTTTTTATGTCTAAAAGCTGTTTCTTCGCATTCACTGTATAAAGGGTTTCTTCATTCTCTCCACCATATGAATGAATCTCTTTTATAAGATTACTTATCTTATCATATTCATAGCTGTAAGTATCTCCTGAGAATAAGTTCTCTTTTTTAAGCTGACCGCAGGAGTCATATTCATATTTGTTTTTTTCTCCCCAACTATTGGATTCTTCCAGAATATTTCCAAAGGTATCATAGGTATAATTAAATTCACCCTCACTATTGCTTTCGTTGACTATCTGCCCTATCTTATCATAACTGTAAGTGGATCTTTCACCCAAGGAGTTATTTTCCTCTATAATTTGACCGTATAAATCATAATTATATTTTATTTCATTTCCGGCATTATCAATAATAGAAGTGATATTACCAACAGCATCATATATATATTTTTCATATTCCCCTGTGGAATACTCTTTTCTTGTAATTCTTAGCAGTGAATCATATGAATAGGTAACTTTTTTCCCATCAACATCAGTTATTTCAGTTATATTTCCTAATGCATCATATTGATACTTTTCACTTGCCCCATTAGGATATATTATCTCTGTATTTCTTCCAAGGGCATCATAGCGGTATAGAATAGGATTATTGTTCCCATCAGTATACATGATAAGATTATTGTTTATATCATATGAAAATTTTTTGATATTTCCCAAAGCATCCACAGCTTGTGTTATATTCCCTTTTACATCATAGGTATATAAAACCGTGGCACCATCTCCATCTTTTTCACTTAAAACCTGACCTAAACCATCATATGTATACTCAGTAAAGTCATCTCCTGTAGTTTCTTTTGTCAAATTCCCAAATGCATCATAGGTATAAGTTGTAACTGTACCAAATATATCTGTACTGCTTATTAAGTTGCCGACTTCATCATAGGAAAAGCTTTCAGTTGTACCGTCGGCATAGGCTATATTAGTAATCCTGCTATCACTATTATATTTATACCTAATGATTTCACCTAAGCTATTGGTCTCTGTAAGTAAATTTCCTGAATTATCATATGTATATTTTTCATCCAGATCCTTATTATCAAAAATCCTGATTATTCTATCCTCGGAATCATATTCTATATTCGTGATCAATCCATTTGGTTCCTCCTGTGAAATCAATCTGTCAAAATCATCATATGTATAATTATAAACATTTCCGTCTGCTAATGTGACTGTGGATATATTCTCATTTTTTACATAGCTATACCCTGTTCTATTCCCCATGGCGTCTATTTGCGCTATAACTCTTCCTGACTCATCCCACTCGTATTTGGTTTCATCTCCAAGAGCATCTGTTATACTTGAGATATTTCCGCTATCATCATAGGCAATACTTAAAACTCGATTTCCATTAAATTTACTTCCTATAAAATTTCCTGAATCATCATATGAATTTTCAGTTTTTGCACCGTACTCATCAATAAATTCTACAGGATCTGCTATACCGTCTTTATAAGCATACTTTGTAAGCCCTCCATTAGCATCAGTTATAGATGTAATTCTTCCCTTATCATCATATGAGTATGCTGTGAAATTTCCAAAAGCATCAATTAATGCTTCCGGTGCATTAATCGCTTTGTCATATATTATTTTAGAAATAGTACTATCATTACTCTCTATGCCTATTACACGGTACTTTTCATCAAAAAAATAGGAATCTTTACTTCCCTTTTCATCTAAAACTTCTGTTTTTCCATCTAAATAGTTAAAAGATACTTCTTTATCATTACCAATTATTATATTTTTAACTCTTCCATCAGTGTTATATGATATTCGAAAAGCTTCTTTGTCTTCATTATCAAATTTATTTGCAAGCCTCTTAGAGACATCATATTTATAAATAATTTTTTCACCGGAAGTGTTTGTTACAGATACCAGTCTGTCATCATCATAATCATATTTCAGGTTTATATCCGCTGAACTTATTTCAGAGATAAAACCTGAATTATTTATTTGTATATCATATGTTTTTTCTTCATCAAAAATAATTTTAGATAATTTCCCGTTATTATATAGAAGCTGTGTTTTGTTGTTAGATAAATCTGAAATTTCCAGCAACTTTCCATCTTCGTCAAATCTTTCTAAAATCCCGCCGATATCATTTCTTAAAATGAACTCACCTGAAGGCTCTTTTTTTATTGAAAGTTCAGGATTCAAATTTGAATAATATAAACCTTCATTGTATGTAAAGTTAATACATGCCCCGTCATACCTTCTATAAATAATAACATTACTACTTTGATTTATAGATTCATCATAGACAAAGGACCTGCCAAATCCAAAAAGCCCTGTTTTATAACTCATTGAATTATAGTATACAGACAAATCTTCTGATAAGCTCACATCCTCATCGGCTAAAAGAAAATTTCCTGTTGTAACATTGACACCTTGGGTAAATTCAGTATTTGACATTTCTCCAAGTAGAGATTCATCAGTCACCTTATAATCTCTTATAGCTGATGCTATATCATTACTGTCACCACCTGTAAATCCGCCCTTTAATCTTGCAGCTTTTTCCAGCTTTACAATGCTCCCATTCGCCTCTCTAAGAGCATCCTTGTAATAATAATACCTTGTTATAGCCTCTTTATCAATATTTACACCAAATGCTGGAAATATTGACTCCAAAACAAGACTTGCACTCAAAATCCCTGTGACAATACTTTTAAATATTATTCTATTTTTCATTCCTCTCCATATAATCAAGTGTTTTTTTAATAAATTCAATACTTTTTGATACCTGTCATTGAATAGAACTAAGGTTATGGAGTGATCTTTACCTCATA
>QWCT01001085.1_pt1 | contig 25074 bp, 25 predicted proteins | sample 1972681 | NCBI WGS metagenome assembly QWCT01 (sample SAMN09866701, study PRJNA288562) | Human oral metagenome isolate pre3_saliva, whole genome shotgun sequencing... | isolation source: mouth | host: Homo sapiens | place: USA: California | reverse complement strand
CGGTAAAATCATTATCACTTAATTTCATTATATAGGTATATTCTACCGGATAATAAATTGTGGTAGTAGGAAAATTACCGTTTGCGTCCGACAAATTAGCCTTAAACACTACAAAGTATATATTTGTACCGTTAAACTGACGCTTGTCATCTGAGGTATACTGTAAATACTCTCCGGCAAATTCAATATCGCTTACCTGCATGTTCGGCTTATAATCTTTTGCAATATATGCATCCAGAGTCACTCTTGCTTCATCCTGCAATGCTTTTCTGTATTCATCGGTCATATCTTCAAGTTTGTGTACATACGACTGCTCCTTGAACTTTTCAAAACCGTCTCCGGCTTCTATGACTGTATTCTTATAGTTGTTGCTATAAAGCTCACTTGGGAACTTAAATCCCTTTGTATCACTGTTATCTCCGACTCCATAGGATTTGCCGACCAACTCCGGACCTGTCTTATAGCTTATTTTATCACTAAGCATTAAGGTCCTAAATGCCACAGGATAGTACATCTTAGTAGTCACATATTTATGTTCCACACTTGTAAGTACTCTGCTGTAAATAATGTATAATACATTGTATCCATCCACATTTGTTTTGAAAAGATAGCCTTCATACTTTAAATCTGAAAGTGTAGTACCCTCACCGTATGCACTGTCTGTATATTCTTTTATAACCTCTGTTGCTTTATCATTTGCTTCTTTTATGAAATCTTCCGGAAACTCACTGTATTTTGTTACATAAGTTTCAAGTCCCGATACGGTGTAGCTTTCGCTCATTTTCTCAGGTACTCTTCCATATCTTGTTGCCAAGAAGCTGATCTCATCCTCATTAAGATCAAGACTTATTGTCACAACATCATCGTTTTTTAGGTTATCATGCTTATCAATTTTAAATTTGCCTTTATGTATTATATCGTCACCGCTATAAGTAAACTTAGCTTCTCCCTCCGGTGCAATCCCTGAAAATTCCACCTTTATATCTTTAAAAGGATCAAACTTACCAAGTTTATATAAGTTTGAGATTGAATATTCTCCATTCTTATACTTTAACTTATAATTAATACTCTTGGCTTTTTCATCATCTACCGTCCAGGTATACTTAACCTTTTCGCCATTGCTTAACTTTTCAGTCTTTTCAAGTTCTAATCCCGATACGGCATCATGAAGTACATATACAGGTTCAAAAGCATAGGTCAAAACACCATACTCCTTTTTACCCTTACTGCTATACTTTATCTTTTTGCCATAATCCTTTTCAAGCTTTTCCCAGTCAATATTTATACTTGCCTGTCCATAGCCGTCATATCCGCTTGATTCAAAGCTGATATATTTGTTCAAATCAATAACTTTACTTGAATTAATAGCCAAAACTGCTATCAGAATAATAAGAAATGCAGCCATAGCACCTGCTATACCGAAGATAAGATTTTTCGGTAACTTTTTTTGACTGCCGGGGGTACTACCGGTATTAGATGTCTTTGTTCCGGTATCATTTTGATTCTGCTTCATGTTCACGTCCTCCATGGTAACTCCACAACTCTCACAAACCTTTGCTCCGTCGATGTTCATAGAACCACATTTTTTACACTGCATGCCTAACCCTCCCGAGATATTTTATTGTTGCCAATACCTTAACATAAATTGTATTGTTTTTCAATCTATTTTATTGTTATATGACAATAAAATAGATATATAAATATGAATTTATTCCATATTAAATGTAATTATTGTGTTTTTCTTAATCATTATTAAGGTTGATTTAATTCGTATTTTTTTGTATACTAGAGCATGGAGGTGTATCGAAGTGGTCATAACGAGCCTGACTCGAAATCAGGTTGTCACTTTTTTGTGGCACGAGAGTTCGAATCTCTTCGCCTCCGTGAAAAGAACTGTAGTAGTAACAGTTTCAACAAAGGGAGTATGTAACTCATAGTAAGTCACATACTCCCTTTATTTTTCTTATTAGATTAGACACTTTACACTCATACCTATGTCTTAGCTTTGTGATTATTTAAGTAAAATATCCTGAAAGCTATAATTGTCCTTACCTCCAATTTTAACAGTTATACTATCCTTTTTCCCTAAATCCTTCCCGGGAAAAATAAATGTCATACCTTCATCCGTAAACATTGTATTTGCAACCGTTTCTTTTCCTGTATCATCATCTACCAGAATAAAAGCTTCGTGAAAAGCATCCTTATCATTGGGGTTTGATAGATATAAAACTATAGAATTTGGGTAAATCTCACTTTTATCAATTTTTGCAGTATAAATATCATAGCTGATATCGTAATTTAAAGTAATTGTTTTTGGAGAAACCCTGGTTGGTGAGTATAAATATTCATATCCGTCAAAAATTATGCTAATCGGAAAATTTTCCTCCAATGTATTCAATTCCATCACAAGATTTCCATCTTCAAAATTATATGCAACTAAATTTTGTACTGAAATATCCAGCTGATGATCTTCTCCTTCAATTTTAATTATCTTTCCATTAGTAGTGTCCTTTTTTCTAAATGTAAGATAATGCATCGGTGTCATATCTATGTCTGAAATAAGTTCAAGACAAACTCCATCCTTTATTATTCCTTGAGATAAATTAGAATCCTGTTTAACATTTACACCGCAACCTACAAGTACAGCTGTTATTACAACTAAGCTTAACATATACTTTTTTATGATTTTCATACTGATATTTAACTTTAATTTGTTCCAATTTTTATATCTCATAGGATTTAACTCATTCATAGCTCACACCATCCTTTAATACTTATATATTTAGTTAAAAACTTGTACTTTACAGGATACTTTTATTTTGTACTGAAGAAATTACAATAATTTTTCACTTACAGTACATTTAATATTAATCGTTTTTCCCCATATACTGGGTCGCTATTCTGTTTTCCGGATGTACATCGCTCATATATATTACCGCTAAGAATATCCATTCCAAAGGCTTCATCAAAATATATATAATATCTGCAATCCATTTGCTCTTTATAAGTCTTGCAACAGGAAAGCCGTAGCGATCATATATTCCTCTTACAAGTTTGTGGAAGCGTGGAGTTTTTTCCTCTAGGATCTGTTCAAAGGCATTTGCTATACATAGCTGTCTGTTCACAATGACCTCGTGTCCATGGCGAATTCCTTTTCGTATCGGCTTTACAATCTTTTTATGTCCACCTGCCGCTACAGTACAAAGATAATGCTCATCATATTCAATATTTTGAGGTGCTTCCTTTAGAGACAATGTCCAATCTGCAGTTTCGGTCCATGCCTTTATAACAGAATCCGGTGCCTGACCGAAAAGCAGTAATATTCCTATTATTATTCCAAGTAAAGGGAACATAAAGACGATTGCATATATAGGCCAAAGTTTTGAGTTTGACAGTATTTTATCTGCAAAATTTAAAAACTGATTTCTTTGTATTTTTGCTCTTTCCATTTCATATTCCTGCCATTCATGAACCTTTGAAATTACAGTTCTTGCAACAATGCAGATAATACAAATAGGGTAAACAAGCAGATACAAATCAAGCAAATTGTCACCCGATAAATCACCTTTAAAAACCTGTACTGTAAAAACAATAACTTCAATTACCCAAAGATACATTGCAGACATTGAAATAATCGCCATCAAAGGCGGTATTTTCTTTAATGGCCTGACTCTCAGATACAAGTACCCCGCAATACCTATTATAAAAATAAAAGTAATTGTGGGAGCCGCTTCTGAAAAAATCGGTGTATGCATTTCCAGATTCTTCAGCTGTACACTCCAGTCAGAACCTGTGACATATTTTCCTTCTGTAAGGTACAAGAATTCCAATATCAAGCCATACCATATAGCCACCTGATCAAATCTGATAAAAGGTTTTAAAAGCTGCTTATTTGCCTCCAGATATAAAAGTATAATATGATACCCCGTCAAAACTATCGGGTACACCAATATTATAGATACAAAGAAAAACTCCGCCAACTGATACATTACAAAAAGTATCATTGCGATTATGTAACTTATACCCATGCTTGATATTAACGAAATTCTAAAAAGATATTTTTTCATATATCTATAACCTTTCTGTTATTACAGCCTATATAGTGTCTTGCATTTAATCGCATCTTCCTATAATTGTTCCGCCACCAAGTACGAGTCCGCTCTCATCATACAGTACAACAGCCTGTCCCGGTGTGATTGCTCTTACCTTTTCATCAAAGTCTATTCTTATCCTATCTTCTCCGAGTACCTTGACTGTGCAGTGTTCGCCCTTATGTGAATATCTTATTTTTCCTACAGCTCTCATGCCGTCATAAAACTTCTCAACCGCCATGGCATTGAGATTGTATGCTTCCAGACTGTATCCGAAAACATCATCATTTTCACCTATTACAACTTCATTTGTCTCAGGTCTTATCTCGGTAACAAATATAGGATGCCCAAGCGCTATACCAAGTCCTTTTCTCTGTCCGATTGTATAGTGAAGTATTCCCTTATGCTTTCCAAGTATCTCTCCTTCAGCTGTCACAAAGTTTCCCTCAGGCATCTTTTTTCCTATTTCACTTTCTACAAATGAGGCATAGTCATTGTCTGAAACAAAGCAAATCTCCTGACTGTCGGGCTTATTTGCCACTCTGAGATTGAACTTTTTTGCAATCTCTCTTATCTCATCCTTTTCATAATCTCCCACAGGCATTAATGTTCTTGAAAGCTGCTCCTGAGTAAGATTATAAAGTGCATAAGTCTGATCTTTTGCACTCGTTTTTGACATTCTGAGTGCATATCTTCCGTTTTCAAGCTTTTCTATTCTGGCATAATGTCCTGTAGCAATATAATCAGCCCCAAGCATCATACTTCTCTCTAAAAGAGATTCCCATTTTACATATCTGTTGCAGGCAATACATGGATTTGGTGTCCTTGCCTGCACATATTCATTTACAAAATAATCTATTACCTTATCTTTGAATTCATCTCTAAAATTCATTACATAATAAGGTATCCCGATATCCCTTGCCACTCTTCTGGCATCATCCACTGCAGACAGACCGCAGCATCCTCCACTGCCGGACATATCCTCTTCATCTTCACTTTGCCATATCTGCATAGTCACACCTGTGACATCATATCCGGCTTCTTTTAAAAGATAGGCTGCCACTGAAGAGTCCACTCCACCGGACATACCTACCACTACTTTTTTCTTTTCCATATAGTCTCCATTTTTTAGAATTCCATGACAGACAGTATATCATATACTTAATTGATTTGTATTAATATACTATAAAGTTTTCGGATCAAGACAATGCCAAATCTCTGACCATATTTCTTTTTCATATATCCTGTCAATATCCTCTTTTGTATATAAATAATCTGCTGCACCGGCGAAAATATCATCCGGAAACAGTTTGAAATACTCATGTAAAAAATTCAAATACATAAAGGCTCTGTCTCCGTACCCTTCAATATATATGTATCTGTAGTAATCCGTCTTTTGTCCTGAAGCATCTTCTACTGTATAATTTGAAAATCCATCTTTTATTATATGTACATACATAACTGCCCATGAAGAAGCGTCATCCAAATACCATCTTCCATCATCATCGTAACCGGGCTTATTTACGGAAAACAAATAATAATCACCATGATCACTCAAAAATTCATTGGTAAATCCTCGCGACATCAGTATGTTTACAATATCTTTTATATCTCTACAACAATTATCACCTTTTCTTCTTAAAATTTGTACATCTCCTGCCATGGTACCTACTAAAATCTATCCCTTTCTATTCTTAAATATCCATTTTTCGTTTTTGTTCTCATTATCAAATATTTCATCAATCTGTGCTTTTGTAAAGAAACAACCGTTATCAATGTAGAAAATATCATCCGGAAACTTATTTAAATAGCTATGTACTATTTCAAGCACCTGCATCTCTTTTCCTATAAGATCGGTAATCCTAAAATATGTCTCAAAGTCCATCTGTTTTATTTCATCTGTAGGGATATCTGTCATCTCAGTGTTACAATATATTTCAATCACTTTGTCATCGTCATAATTAAAATAATCGTCTCTATTAAATTTTTCATATAATATATTATAACTTTCTCTTTTAACGGTAACAGTATTTCTTCTATTCATTTTGCTCAATGTTTGTGTCATTCTGTAAGGAATACCCTGCTTTGATTGAAGTTTTTTTCCGATTATTCTTCCCTCATATCTAAGTTCGACACCTTCTGTAATATTTTTAGAGTACAATGTCTTTAGCATACCATTCATAAAAGCCCCGATTGTCTCAAGACATATATTTATATAATAATCAATACTTTCTATGCTGTATGGTGATTTATAAATCCAATTCTTATCAGGCTTTCCGTTATAAATACTGTCTATCATCGCTTTATTATAGTATCTTCCATTGTCCACATAAAAGATATCATTGGGATTCTCCTCTAAATATCTGTGCAACAATTCAAGAATAATCAGTTCTTTTCCAAATATATTTGAAAAACGATAATATGTCTCAAGCCCAAGTTCATTTGCTCTTTCGGTCGGTATTTCAAAATTTCTTTCATAATTGTACACCTCTATCATATGCTCCGCATCATTAAAGAACAAAATATCATTCTCCTCTTTCATATATGATATGCTGTACTCATATTTATCAAAGGAAAATCTCATACTGTAGCCCATATCTATAAGCATATTATATACTGTATATGCTGTCTGCATCTTATTAACACCGGCTTTTCCCAGTATTCTACCTTCAAATCTCATAATCACCTCTATATTACTGCTCATCAGGATCTACATATATCCATTCGGCAGTCCACTCTTTTTTATTATAAATCTTATCTATGTCAGCTTTAGTATAAAAATGTTTATCCTTTGAATAACAGTTCCAAAGTACATCCTCAGGTACAAGTTTAAAATATTCATGAAAAAAATTTAAAAGCATAAAAGATCTGCCCGATATTTTTTCAAAGTCAAAATAATCTTTATATCCTTTAAACTTCTCCGGAAAATCCTTTATCCTCTCATTAGACCACCAATCATCTGACGGTTTTAAGTCTACATTTGCAAGAATAGAATCTGACTTATCCTCCAAATACCATGGCAGTTCATCATCAAACATTGGTTTATTTATAGAGAGATTATAATATCTTCCATAATCATGTGCTGCACAGTTGGTATAGCCTCTTGACATAAATATATTTATTATGTTTTTTACATCACGAATATTTCCTTCTCCGTTTTTTCTTAAAATATCAACGCTCCAACCCATATATCACCTCTTCTTAAATTATAGAATTTTTATACAATACTCATATTATACTTGTCAATTCAAATTCAATCATTTACTATTTTATTGTTAATATTATTTATACTATATGGCAGAAACACTCTGCCATACCTTTAATAAAGAACAGGAGTACTATGATATATATGGACAACGCCTCTACCACTGTGGTAGATAAGGTGGCTTTTGATATAGCAAAAAAATATTTATTTGAAAACTATGCAAACCCTTCATCAAGCTATTCTATGGCAAATGATGTAAAGGCTGATATGGAAGATGCCAGAGAGATGATTGCCGATATCCTCGGTGCAAGATATAATGAAATCTATTTTACCTCAGGCGGCAGTGAATCAAATAACTGGGCAATACTGAAGGCTTGTGAACTTATGGAAAATAAGGGGAAACATATCATCAGTTCAAAAATTGAGCATCACTCTGTATTGCATACGCTCTCTTATCTTGAAAAAAAAGGATATGAAGTCACTTATCTAAGTACTGATGAAACAGGGCTTATTGATATAAATGAGCTTAAGTCTGCTATCCGAGAGGATACAGTCCTTATAAGCATAATGTTTGCAAACAATGAAATAGGCACTATAGAGCCGATTAAAGAAATCGGAAAGCTTGCCCGTGAGCACAATATCTTATTCCACACCGATGCTGTACAGGCTGTAGGACACCTTCCTATTGATGTAAATGAGCTGAATATAGATTTACTCAGTGCAAGCGGACATAAATTCCACTCTCCCAAGGGAGTAGGCTTCTTATACATACGAAGCGGTATCAAGCTTACTTCATTGATACATGGCGGCAGTCAGGAAAGAAATCGCAGAGCGGGTACACAAAATACATTCGGTATAATCGCTATGGCAAATGCTTTGAAAAATTCCTATGAAACTTTGGATAAAGACAGTTTATATGTAAAATCTCTAAGAGATAAGTTATTTTCTTTGATACTTGAAAATATAGAAGGCTCTCATATAAATGGGGATATAAATAACAGACTTTTTAACAATATAAATATCCACTTTGAAAATATAAGCGGTGAGCTGCTCCTGATTTTATTAAATCAAAACGGTGTATGTGCTTCTCTTGGCTCAGCCTGTACCACCGGAAGTATAGACCCTTCACATGTGATTATGGCAATTTCAAATGATAAAAAAAGAGCCTCATCCTCCCTGCGACTTACATTAAGCAAGTACAATACGGAAGATGAGGTCAACAAAACCTTTGAAATATTAAAAGAAAGTATAGAAAAGCTTAGGGTCTAAATTTTAACTGTATAATCCTGTGATTTGAACTCAACTCACAGGATTATATTATAAAATATTATCTGTTTTCACAAACTTCTTTCACTGTCTTTATAAGTCTTTCCATCAAGTTTACTCTGTTTAAAACGGTAATCAGATAATATCCGTCCACCAGATCATAGATTTCATTTGCTATCTCTTTGGACATTGAAATTGCGATCTCTTCGGCTTCTTCTCTTTCTTTGCCTATATACTTTTCCACTATATCATCGGTAATATATATGCCGTTTACTTCACTTTGCATGTATCTGGCATTTCTCTCACTTACTATAGGAATGATTCCACCCATTATCTTAACATCCAGATTTTCTCTGGCTTCCTTTAGATTGTCAATAGCTCTTTTTGTTAAAACCGGCTGAGTAAAGAGTACCTTTACACCGTTTTCCTGTTTTCTTTTAGCTTTCTTTAGCTCCGCACTGAAGTTCCTCGAGTTTACATTCAATGCACCGCAGATATTCATAGGACTTTCAAAAACTTCATCATTCAAAGATTTGATAAAGTTTGCAAACTTCACTGAGTTGAACTCAAATACGGATCTTATCTCATCTCTTTGAGCATTCGGTATCGGATCTCCTGTGATTACAAGTACATTGTCAACTCCCATTGCACTTGCACCAAGTAATAGGCCTTTAGCAGCATTTACATTTCTGTCTCTGCAAGTCATATGCGGAAGCACATCAAAGTCAAGTTCATTTCTTACTTTACAAGCAAGCAAACAGCTGTCCATCCTTGCTCTTGCTATAGGATTATCCGCTATAGTTACTATATCCGCACCTGCTGACTTTAATTTAGCCGCATTGTCTATAAACTTGGCAATATTTGTATCTATCGGTGAGTCAAGTTCTACGGCTATAGGCTTTTGTCCGGATATAAGCTTTTGCTCAAATCTGTTTAATCTTATTTTCTGTGAGACATTTTTTTCTTTCTTTACGGATTTTCTCGGCTTTATAAGCATTCCGCTCATACTCTTTTTTAGAAGCTCTATATGTTTCGGAGTTGTTCCACAGCATCCTCCGACCACGTTTACACCCATATCAAGAATATCTTCTATCTGAGCCGCAAAATAATTTGCCAATGATCCGTAGTATATTTTATTGTCTCTTACTATAGGATATCCGGCATTCGGCATAGCTGCAAGGTATAATCCTTCAGTGTCCACATCCTTTAAAAGCTTTGCCATATGATTTGCGCCTGAAACACAGTTAAGTCCCACTCCGTCAAAAAAACCGGACTCACAGATTTCTTTAAACATTGTTTTATAATAATAACCTTCACTTGAATAACCGTCAGGCATTACTGCAAAGGATGCTATTATAAAAGCTTCAGGTGATTTTTCCTTAATATACTCACCTATAGATTTCAAACCGATGGTGCTGTTTCTTGTCTCGAAGTAAAAGTTATTTATACCTTTTTCAAGGAAAATATCCGCAATGATCTTGTATTCCTCAAATGCTACGCTGTTGCTGTCGGCATTTATTGAAGCCATATCCGCAAATACGTATGCTCTGGATTTTGCAACCTCAAGCGCTATGTCTATACCTGCAACTATTACTTTTCTTTGCAGTTCTCTGTCACCTGAGAATGCATCTATACCTGTAGAAAAGGTATTTGTGAGTATCGCCTTTGCTCCCGCTTCGATATATTCATTATGAATACCCTTTATAAGCTCAGGATTTTTTATATTTGCAAGTTCGCATCCGATACCGTCATCTGTAAGTTCATCATAGTATGTTCCCATTGCTCCGTCAAAGAGCAATACATTATTCTTTAAATAATCTCTAATATTTTCCATAATTTATCATCCTAAAACTGTCTTTGCAATGTCAACCGAGCTTCTGGCATCAGGTGCATAGAAATCCGCCCCCATCTCGTCGGCATACTCCTTTGTAAGTACTGCACCGCCTACCCATACTTTACAATCATTTGATACTTTTCTAATCTCTTCAATAGTCTTTTTCATTGCAGGTAATGTGGTGGTCATAAGCGCTGAAAGTCCTACAAGCTTTACATCCTCTCTTATAACCGTATCCACAACCCTTTGAATATCCACATCTCTTCCAAGGTCAATCATTCTGTAGCCGTAGTTTTCCAATATTACCTTGACTATATTTTTTCCGATATCATGTATATCGCCTTTTACGGTACATACAACTATCTTACCCTTGCTGACATTGTGATCACCCTTGTTTGCTATCCTTTCTTTGATAAGCTCAAAGGCGGAGCTTGCGGCATTGGCGGCATTGATAAGCTGTGGGAGGAATATCACCTGCTTTTCATATAAATCTCCCACTGTATCAAGTGCCGGTATAAGATATTCATTTATTATTTCAAGCTCGCCGTGGTCCTCCAAAAGCTTCTTTGCATTATTGTAGGTCTCTTCCTTAAGTCCTTTTAATATTGCATCCTGAACAACTTCTTTTGTAACTTCACCATTGTCGGATACCGCCACAACCTTTGTCTCAACCTTTGCAGTTGCAAATCTGTCAATATATTTTACAGAGTCCTTATCCTCGCCTGAAAGCACCTTGAATGAGTATATTGCGTTCATAATGCCTTCAATATTCGGATTTACTATGGGCAGATCAAGTCCTGCATACATTGCCTGTATCAGGAAATTCTCTGTGATATGACTTCTTGCAGGAAGTCCGAAAGAAATATTGCTGACACCAAGAGTGGTATGTAAGCCAAGCTCCTTTGTAACTCTTCTTACAGCCTCAAGCGTCTCTTTTGCCTGATCCTGCTGTGCCGAAACTGTAAGTGTAAGGCAGTCGATAATAACATCCTCTTTCTTTAAGCCGTACTCAAGTGCCTTATCAAGTATATGCTTTGCATTGTCAAATCTTTCCTGTGCTGTTGTAGGTATACCGTTCTCATTTAGAGCCAGTCCTATAACTGCCGCACCATACTTTTTAACAATAGGAAGTATGAGATCTAGTCTTTCATCCTCGGCATTTACGGAGTTTACTATCGCTCTACCGTTATATACACGAAGTCCGGCTTCTATTGCCTCGGGATTTGATGAGTCTATCTGTAACGGAATATTAACTACAGATTGTACCGCCTTTACTGCCTCTATCATAAGTGCAACTTCATCACCGCCCGGAACACCTACATTTATATCAAGTATATCAGCACCCGATTCCTCTTCCTCTATTGCAACCTTGCATATATACTCCATCTCATGGTTTAAGAGTGCTTCCTGGAATCTTTTCTTTCCGGTAGGATTTAATCTCTCACCTACAACTCTTACGCCGTTCAGCTCCACCATCTCATTTCCGGAGCATATACCTGTCTTTGCCTTTACAGGCTTTATCTCAGAAAAATTCCTGTTTTCAAACTCTGTTTTTAACTCGCTGATAAATTCCGGTGATGTACCGCAACACCCTCCTGCGTACTCTATTCCTATTTCTCCAAATTCCGCCATTAACTTTGCAAAATCTGTTGCAAGCAGATCGTATTCACCTGTTGAAGGGTTTGGAAGTCCTGCATTAGGCTTTATTATAATAGGGAGATTAGTCCATTCTTTAAGCTTTTTTGCAAGCGGCAGTATTTCTTTCGGTCCCAGAGAGCAGTTAAAACCTATCGCATCCACGCCAAGTCCCTCAAGTGTTACCGCCATAGACTCTATCTTTGTTCCGGTAAAGGTTCTTCCTGTGGTTTCATATGTCATAGTTACCCATACAGGGAGCTTTGTATTTTCTTTTGCCGCAAGTACACCCGCTCTTACATCATAAAGATCTGTAAACGTCTCAAATATGATAGCATCGGCCCCGTATTTTTCACCTGCAACTACCATTTCTTTATAAATTTCGTAGGCGTCCTCAAATCTCAGTACGCCAAGCGGCTCCAAAAGCTCTCCTATAGGTCCGATATCAAGAGCTATCTTTACATCTTTTTTACTCTCCGCTATTGCTTCCTTTGCGGACTGAATTGCAGTCTTTACAGCCGTATCCACATCTATCTTGCAACCTTCAAGCTTATGCGCATTTGCCCCGAATGTATTTGTATATATTACATTACTTCCTGATTCTATATATTTTAAATGTATATTTTTAACTATATCCGGATTATCAAATCCGAAAACCTCAGGATGTTCTCCGGCCTTCATACCGGCAGCCTGAAGCATTGTTCCCATTGCACCGTCAAGTATCAATAATTTATGCATAACATCTGACTCCTATCTTTCTATATCTGCAGGATTTTAAAAGATTACATCCTGCGCAGGTCTTTTTTAGTGTCTCCAATTTTTGATCGCTGACTCCTATTATAGCGGTTACCGACTTTCTCGGTAACATTATTCCGCTGTCACTGACATTTACTCCTATTCTTCTTGTCGCATTGACCACATTTACAAACTGTCTCTGTATGGTTATAGGCAGATCACCGTAACCCGGTGAAAATCTGAATGTCAGATAATTGTTTTCCTTTAAATACTGCTCTCTAAATCCTGCTTCTATACTGTCACAAACAGCTTCTATAAGTGTCGAACCGCATGAGTCCATAATAAGTGCATTTGCTACATTCTTAAGTTCTTCTTTTCTTATGGCATTGTCAACTCCGACTCCTATTGTTGCCGCCATCAAAATAAGCTTATGACAATCTTTTATATGCTTTTTGATACTGTTTCCCACAAAAAAATCAAGCTCCGCCGGAAATTCTCCCTTGTTTTCAAGATCCCATTCTCTGAAAACAAAGTTCGGCTTTGCTACGGCATTTATTTTATCCATGCACTCGAGCACCTGTGCATGCAGGTTTTCATCTATTTCTTTACCGTTGTGCTGAAGATACCTAAGTACCTCCGACTCATCATCCGGTGTAAGTTTTACATCTATATTAAACATTTCTCTACTTCCTAACATATATATTAAAAGTCTGTCGACTTGTTTCGTTTTACTATAGTAAGATAATTTATAAAAAAAGTAAAGTTTTACATTATACATATATCTTATAACCGGTTATGTAAATGATGTAAGAAAATTTTAAGTGGCATTTTTATTTATATATGTTAGAATATCATATGTAAATTCTGTATTTACATATGTTTTGGGGATGTACCGGTTTCGACAGGGAACATGCAGCTGGTGAAGCTATTCGTATGCAATGCGTTAAATGGCAAAATTAAATATAAACGCTGAAGAAAATTTAGCATACGCTGCCTAAGGCAGTTGCAGACCTATAAGCACTCACACTTATAGAATCTGTATCGACTTATGTGAGAAACCTTATATACAAAGCTTTGAGTATATAGATGTATCATGAAGCTACTCTTTACTACAGTTTGTTGTTTGACTGTTTTAAAGGGGAATTTTGACAAGCAACTATAATAGTAGAAGAACAGGGAATTGTTCTTTGGACACGAGTTCAACTCTCGTCATCTCCATCTTAAAAGTCTTGATTTTCAAGGCTTTTTTTATTTCAATATCTTTACAATCGAACTTTTGTTTGCATTTTAATCGAACATATGTTAGGATAGTGGTAGAATTATATCTGAAATACAAAGGAGATTCGATGGATACATTAACACAAAAACAGGAAGAAATATATAATGTTATCAAGGATTCTATCTTAAGTAAGGGATATCCGCCGTCTGTTCGTGAAATCGGAGAACTTGTGGGACTGAAGTCCACATCTTCAGTACATGCCCATTTAAACACTCTTGAGAAAAAGGGATTTATAAGAAAGGATCCTACTAAACCGAGAACCATAGAAATTACAGATGATACTTTCAATCTGACACGTAGAGAAGTGGTCAATGTGCCGATGGTCGGCACTGTTGCCGCAGGTATGCCTATACTGGCAACAGAAAATATTACGGACTATTTCCCTATTCCAAGTGAGTTTCTGCCAAATACCGATATATTTATGCTGAGAGTCAAAGGTGAATCCATGATTAATGTCGGCATACATGATGGCGATCAGATTATTGTTTCCAAGCAAAATACGGCAAAAAACGGCGATATTATCGTAGCTTTGGTTGAGGATTCAGCTACGGTAAAGACATTCTATAAAGAGAAAAATTTCTATCGACTCCAACCTGAGAACGATTCTATGGAACCTATTTTGGTAAAAGAGGTTACTATTCTCGGAAAGGTTATCGGATTGTTCAGATTTATGTAAAAAATGGCTGCTACATCTGTAGCAGCCATTAAAAATATTAAGTTCAGATTATCTTGAGCCTGCCTCTTTAACCTTAGCAGCCTTACCGACTCTGTCACGAAGATAATATAATTTAGCTCTTCTAACTTTACCTTTTCTTACAACTTCTACTCTGTCAACAGATGGAGAGTGTAATGGCCATGTCTTCTCAACGCCGATACCGTTTGAGTTCTTTCTAACTGTGAAAGTCTCTCTTGCACCACCGTTTTGTCTCTTGAGAACTGTACCCTCAAAAATCTGGATTCTCTCTCTGTTACCCTCACGGATTTTGTTGTGTACTCTTACTGTATCACCTACAGCAAAATCATCAACACTTGCCTTAAGCTGCTCTGCCTCAATACTTCTTATTAAATTGTTCATGTGAAACCTCCTATTATTTTGATGTTCTTAAAATTTCTTCCAGAGGACCATCGCCTTATTCACAACTACAGTATTGTATCATATGTTCTTTTACAAAGCAATAGATTATACAGTAAATCTTCTTACCGGTATCATTTAAATATCAAATGCATATTAGAATGCCTATGAAGTGAATTCATCTCCTTTTCTATAAATTTCCAAGTATTTTTATAAGTCCCCATAACTGCAAGGTTGGAATCGGATATAAATTCAATAAATGCCTCTACTTCACCTTCATACCTTTCTGCAAAGTCATCTGAGAGTCTTTCTTTCTCATCGTCTGTAAAGTCTTTCAATTCATCATATAATACATGCTCAAGGTTACAAGAATTAAAGTAAATCCTGTGCTTCAATATGATCCTCATAATATTGTATATTCTTGACTTCACTTTTCTTTATACAGTCTTTTGTAAATACCTCCCATTGCACTTTCATCACTGGGACCTTCAACTATTACCATCACAACTTTTTTTTCTCTCTTCATATAAAAGTTTCCCTGCTTTTCTGAATGCTCTGGATATCTTTAAGCTGTCTGTTTCTTCATAAATCAACTCTTCCAGCCCTCCAAGAGTTATACTTCTTATATACATACTTCTTAGGTTATTTGAATCTTTAACATTTTTCATATGAATATATCTATTATCAGGATTGACAGTCGAAAACATAATACTTTCTTTATCAAGCATCTCAAGAGCACGAAGATTATGAGATGTAAAAATCAACTGCCCCTTAGCGCTCTTTGAAAAAATATCCAATAACTCACCTAACAGATACTCAAAGATTCCGGCATCCAACTCATCTATAACAAGGCATATTGAAGAATCGCTAAATGCCTGAATAAGAGCATTTAAAATTGAAATTATTTTTATAATACCGTCTGATTCCATCCTTATTGGAATAGGTTTCTTATCTCCTCTTACAGACATAAGCTCAACCCTCCATCCCTCTTCACCTGAGTCCAAAGTCTGCTTACCGTAGTCTTTAATATCTATCCTCATTCCGGGAATAATTGTATAAAGGACTGTATTGATTTGATTCACAATCTCCCCAAGAAGCTCCTTTCGTTCGCTGTCCAGCACAAAAGGCTCCATCAAAGGTACTGCAAAATCTCCTTTCATTCCTACTTTTTCTTTATCTACGCGAAAAGACATCGGTAGCAAAACATTAGTCGAAATCATACCTGAGTGTAAATTATCAATTACAAATAAATCGCTAACTGCAAATCTAAATAACGCCTTTAATACAAATTCATAATTTTTAAACTTATCTGATACATTATCAAAGAAGATTTCTCTACTGCTTTCTCCAAATATATATGAGCAATTACTTTTTTCAGCCATTTTCTTTGCTACAATTAGATTTGTTTTAATATCTTTATTCTTTCCAATCAATTCCTCAAGTCTTTTCTGTGGCTTAAAAATAGCTTCATTGTCATTTCTCTTATAATCAATAAATATATTTTTATTTGTTCTGCTTCCGTCATAATTTATTGCACAATTTATATATTCTCTATCAATGACTATTCCGTCGTCACTCTTAGCAAAAAATATATTGTATCCAACTTCATATAAAATATTTTCATTGAATATTTTAAACTCAGCATTTACCTCGGCACTTTCTGAATCTGTATCAATATAATCATCTATTTTTTGGTCTAATTCCTCTCCCATCATAATTTGTTGAAGAAATAAAAATGTATCAACAATTGCAGTCTTTCCCGAACCGTTTTGTCCATAGATACCAAGTATTTCCGCACCGCCACAATCCAAACTTCTATTATTTTCATGTGGCATGATTATTGTACCTTTTTTCACATTCTTAATATTTTTTATTGTTAAAGATGACAATCTAACAATATCTTTCCACATAAAACCACCTCCATATATTTATATAGTAGCATATCAAATCAATTTTCTCAATATGATTCTATTTTAAGCATTTTTTATTCCTTTTTGGTATTTCCATTTCTATTTTGCTTGATTATCTATTTTATTTTGCATCCTTTTATGAGCTTTCCAATGTTCTATTTAATAATATAACCCTTCTCATACTGTATTATTTTATTATTACATTATTCTTTATAAAACTTTACAATTGTCTTTATCGTATTTACTATAGTATAATTTTTTGTTAAAATCTTCTCGAATTTAACAAAATGGTACATGTATGTTTGATTTCTCTAACAAGCTTACATGTAAAAATACCATTATCTTGAAAGGAGTATTTTTATGAGTACTTTACAAAGTAAAAATATTGTCACATGTATAATTTTATCTATCGTAACATGTGGTATCTACGGTCTTTATTGGCTTTATTGCATCGCAACTGATATCAATGCAATATCAGACGATCCTAACGCAATGTCACCTGTACTTGTTATAGTTCTCAGTATGGTTACTTGCGGCCTCTTCTTCTTATACTGGTTGTATAAATCCGGTACTATTTTGGATCAGAAGATGGTAGAGACAGGAAGAACAGCAGAAAGTCGTCCTATTCTTTATGTTGTACTTGCATTCTTCGGTCTTGCAATTGTAACATATGCTTTAATGCAGGATACTATCAATAAGCTTGCAGAAAGCGACAGCAACAAATCTCCATTCTAATATGCAAGACAGAATTAAAAGAGTAATAAAAAATACCATTGCAATTTCTTGCCTTGGTATTTTTTTATATATACTGTATTTTATTCATATCCGTATCCCATGCGCGTTTAAGACTATAACTCATTTAGATTGTCCAAGCTGTGGGGTCAGCAGAATGTGTGTATCACTTTCTCATGGTGATATAAGATCCGCTTTTTACTATAATCAGATACTTGTATTTCTTTTTCCTTTAATCGTAATCTACTATATTTTTTATCAATTACGATATATAAAAACCGGCCAAAGAAAAATAAGTAAACTTGAAAACAATATCATGATTGTAATAATTGTTATATTATTAATATATGGAATAATAAGGAACCTTCCTTTTTATCCGTACAGACTACCATAAAAAAGTCGGGAAGCCCCGACTTTTTTATATTTCACCGTCTCTGAACTTTTGAATCATTTCATGCCCTACACTTATATGAAAAGGCAGTACAGGTACATCTTCTCTCTCAAACCACCTTGCTTCGGATAACTCTTCTTCCTGCAAAGTTATTTTGTCATCTCCGTCCAAATCCGCAATAAATGCTAGCATCATGGTATCTGAGAATGACCATGGTTGGGATTTATAAGGTCTTATATTTTTTACCTTAAGTCCTACCTCTTCCTTTACTTCTCTTGCAACAGCTTCTTCAAGTGTTTCACCTACCTCAACAAAGCCTGCAACTAAGGCATAATATTTATAAGTGCCTTTTGCATTCTTTGTAAGAAGCAGTTTGTTTCCGTTTCTGATCGCTACTATAACTGCAGGAGATATCTTAGGGTATTCTATGTTCTTACACTTCGGACAAATCAATGCTCTTTCAGTCGCAGACTTTTCAGTCTTTGTACCGCAGTATCCGCAATATTTTCTGCTCTGCATCCATCTGTATATATATTTTCATCCTCTTCTTCCAGATCTTCAAATCTCGGAATACTCAATGCTCCTGTCAGTGCATCTTTTATCAGCATTATTTTATTGTACTCAAAATGTAAAACAAATGATTTTTTATTGTTTTCCTTATTGGCTTTCTTTCTCCTATATTCAGGATAAAATACTTTCGGATATATTTCCTGTATCATACTACTCTTTCTTTTACTCTTTAAAACTATAACTCCTGATAATTATACTTTTGTAAGAGCTCGTATCTCATATCCCACAGCTTCTGTGAAAGATCCACATATGTCTCATGAGGATATGCAAGTCTCTTTGACTCATCCCAAAGGGTGTCAAGCTCTTTCTTACAAAATTCTCTTATCTCCATAACTGAAGGTGACTCATATACGCATTCACCATTTTTAAATACCGGAACTAAAAGCTCCTTAGTCTCAAATGATCCTGCACTAAGCTTTGTTCTCTTCCATGTTTCAACAGGATCAAATAGCATAAGTGACTCATCTGTAGAAAGCTTCTCCTCTTCTAAACAAATATAATCTGCTATTATCTTACCTGTCTTTTTATTGTAAATTCTATATATTTTCTTATTTCCCGGATTTGTTATTTTCTCAGCATTCTCAGACAATTTTATCTTTGGTATAAACTCACCTGTCTCCTCATTCATCACAGCAGCAAGCTTGTATACTCCTCCAAATGCCGGGCAGTCTTTTGAAGTAATAAGGTTTGTACCTACGCCCCATCTGTTTATTGTAGCACCCTGTAATTTCAATGAGGATATAATGTTCTCATCCAAATCATTTGATGCTGATATAATTGCATCACTAAATCCTGCCTCATCAAGCATCTCCTTGGCTCTCTTTGAAAGGTATGCAAGATCTCCGCTGTCAAGTCTGATACCGTAATTCTTTAGAGGTATACCGGCAGCCCTCATCTCCTTAAATACAGTTATAGCATTTGGTACACCTGATTTTAGGGTATCATATGTATCTACCAAAAGTGTACATGCTGTCGGGAAGGTCTTTGCATAGGTTCTGAATGCTGAAAGCTCATCGGGGAAACTCATTATCCAGCTGTGAGCATGTGTTCCAAGTATCGGTACGTCAAACATTCTTCCGCAGAGCACATTACTTGTTCCTACACAACCTCCTATCACAGCCGCTCTTGCGCCGTAGATACCTGCATCAGGTCCCTGTGCCCTTCTGAGTCCGAACTCCATTACTCCGTCACCGTCTGCGGCCAAAACCACTCTGGCGGCTTTTGTTGCTATAAGTGACTGGTGATTTATGATATTTAAAAGTGCTGTCTCTATAAGCTGTGCCTGCATTATAGGTGCAATTACCTTTACAAGCGGTTCTCTTGGGAATATAACACTTCCCTCAGGTATAGCATAGATATCACCTGTAAATTTAAAATCTCTGAGATACTCCAAAAAATCATCTCTAAAAAGCTTTGTCTTTCTGAGATATTCAATATCTTCATCGTCAAAATGTAAATTTTTAATATAATCTATCACCTGATCAAGTCCTGCACAGATAGCATATCCGTTTTTATTCGGATTTGATCTGTAGAACATATCAAAGATAACCGTTTCGTTTACATTATTTTCCAAATGGTAGCCCTGCATCATTGTAAGTTCATACAAGTCAGTCAACAGTGTCAAATTTCTTTTTTCCATTCTATTATTCCATCCTTTTTCCGGCAACTACTCAAGCCTTATCTATATCAATCTATGCTTTATTTAATGTATTGTCAAGCTAATTAATTTTAATCTAAGATAAATCAATTGTTTTCATTAAACAATATAAGTCCGCCCTTGCGTTTATACCCTGTATTCCACAGCTCTTTAAAGTCAAACCATCTGTAACTTCCATAGCTTACAACTTTAACCAAAAATTTTTCGCCGTCCTCCTCATATCCTGTAAGTAAGAACCAATGCCACACGAAATCTTTGAATTTCGGATTTTTATGCATCAGTACAAGCATGGGTATCGGCATTTTTTTATCTATCTGAGATTTTACAATCTTAACGGCATCCTCGATATCATTATCACCTGAAAACTCAGACAAACCTATACTGTGTTCATCAATATCTTCCAAGAAATCACTTATACCGTCAACATATATCTCAAGTCTGTCTATGCCTGTCCACCTTGGCCTCAGATAAGGCTTTACATCATTTGAAAAATCTACATAATCAAGGGAGTTAACATTCTCTATATCATATGGGTAAAGCTTATCTTTTCCAAGATACTTTCTCATATAAACAAAGCTGTCACATGCTGTTACACAGGCACATCCGCCTTTATTCATCCATAAATTTTTGAAATCTTCCTGATTCCATCCGTATTTTCCGTCAATATAAAAATAATCCAGTTCTTTTTTCATATTCTCTCTAAAATTTTAGAGCAATATAATACAATCGTACTATATTGCTCCAATCTAAAATCTATAAATCTTCCTCGCCAAGCAGATCTTCAAACTCTTCCTCATCAAGAAGCTCGTCAAAAGCATCTGCAACTATCTCATATTCTTCATCAGTCTCTATATTTGTAAGCTCAGGCTGTCCGTCTTCGGTCTCTGAATATCTGTAAAGATATACTGTACCTTCATCATTGTCATCCTCAGGCATTACAGCAATATACTCTCTGTCTCCCGCACTGAAAATATTTAGTACAACACACTCAAGTACTGTATCATCCTCAAGTGTTATTGAAACAGATACATTACCTTCTTCCACAATACCGTTTTCAAATAAATTCTTATCGTCCATAGTTCTCCTTTATCTTACTTGACTGTTAAGGAAGTTTAAAACTTCCTGTTTATCATTACTTAATTGATTTTTTAATTCCTCAAGACTACCGAATTTCATCTCAGGTCTTATATATTTATAAAGATATACCTCTATTTCTCTGCCGTAAAGATTTGCTTCAAAGTTATACAGATATGTCTCGACTCTTGAAACATGATTTTTTTTGTCATTTTCAATACTTGGATTTGATCCGACATTTGTAAGTCCGAGATAAAGAGTATCATCGTCACCGATTCTTACTCTGGATGCATAAACTCCGTATTTTGGCAGATGCTTCTCATTTGAAGGAAATAAATTTAAAGTAGGGAAACCTATAGTAGCTCCTATCTTATTCCCTTCCTCAACAACACCGCTTATAGAGTATATACCTCCAAGAAGCTTATTGGCTTCTTCCATATCCCCTTCATCAAGTTTTGTCCTGATAAGTGTTGAACTGATATCATTATGAAAATCATCCTTTTCCTTTTCAATTATCTTTACATCAAAGCCCAAAGTCTTTGACAATCTGTTTAACAGTTCAATATTCCCGCTCTTTTTATAACCGAATGCCGCATCGTCTCCTGCAACGATTTCAGCCATGCCAAGTTTCTTAATAAGAATATCTGTCAAAAACTCTTCACCTGACAACTTTGCAATATCCATATCGAAGGGGTATTCTATATAATAATCAATTCCCAGTTCTTCCAACTTTTTTCGTCTTTCCACATTTGTAAATATCTGTGTGGTATGCTTATTTCTTACAATATTTGACGGAAGGGTTCTAAAAGAAAACACAACCGTCTTCAGACCTTTTTTATTCGCTTCTTCTTTCAAAGTTCTGAATAACTTTCTGTGTCCCCTATGCTCACCGTCAAACTTTCCTATAACAACAGCGGTTTTCTCTGTTATCTTTATGTCTGTAGTATTTATAAATGTAATCACATTATCACCTATCTATAAAAACATCTTGAATGGCTTTAATTCATCCGATTCTTTTTTATATATTGCAATAAATATGTCATTAGAATCATAGACTCTATATAAGTCACTGTCTTCAAAATCTTTTTCAATCTTTAATTTATTTCCGTTATGCAGATATTTATCAAAGTCAGGGGAGGTATTTATTTTGGGCAGGAAGGAAAAATATTCTTCCACGCTCATTATTCTTTTGTCTATACTGTCTCTCTCTGATTCCAGTTGTTTTAGGGTAACAGCCCCGTCTATATCAAATCTGTCCACTCTCTTTCTGACAAGAGACTCCATACAACCGCCTACCGAAAGTTTTTCTCCTATATCATGACACAATGTTCTGATATAAGTTCCCTTAGACACTTTGGCCGTAAATTTTACTCTCGGCAAATCAATATCGATTATATCGATATTGAAAATTTCAACTTTCCTCGGTTCTCTCTTTACTTCCTTGCCTTCTCTTGCCAGATCAACAAGCTTTTTTCCGCCTACTTTTAATGCCGAATACATAGGTGGAAGCTGCATATACTCTCCAAGAAATGAATTTATTACTTCTTTAACTTCATCCTCGGTCAAATGTGAAGTGTCCTTTTTTTCCGAAATTTCTCCTGAAGTATCCTGTGTATCTGTTGACACCCCTAAAAGCAGTACAGCCTCGTATTCTTTTGACTTATCGGTCAACATATCCGACAATACAGTAGCATTACCTAACAATACCGGAAGTACACCGACAGCATCCGGGTCCAATGTTCCCGAATGCCCGATTTTCTTTTGCTTAAGAATTCCTCTCATTTTTGCTACAACATCATGAGATGTAAACCCTTTTTCTTTGAATATATTTATTATTCCGTTATAAGCATTCTTAGCCATTCAATTCTTTCTCAATCATAGGCAATAGTGTGTTTTTCAAAATTTCGTCAGCTTTGCCGTACACTGTAGCACCTGCGGCTCTGATATGACCGCCTCCGCCAAGTGCAGACGCAATACTGCTGACATTTTTATTTATAGAACGCAAACTTACTTTGTATTCATTTTTAGCGGTCTCATACATAAATAATGCAATTTCCACACCGTCTATATTTCTCAGATTGTCTATGATTCCATCCATTTTCTTTTTATCTGAAATATACTTACTCCAGGTATCATAATCCAGAACACCATAGCAACACTTGCCGTCAAATTCCAGCTTTGCATTTGTAAGTACCAGTCCCAAAAGCTTGCTTGCATTAAAATCTTTTTTGAAATACGTATCATCTATGATTTTTGTAAAATCAAAACCTTTTGAAATCAGTTCTCCGGCTATATCCATGGTTTCCTTTGTGGTAGATTGATATTTAAATACTCCGGAATCATGGACTATACCTGTATATAAGCATTTTGCAGTCTCTACACTTACTTTATCACTATCCAGCAAAGTGTACAAGAGTTCACAGGTAGAACTTCTGAAATCTTCCACTATATTAAATTTTGCAAACTTTGTATTGGTGATATGATGGTCTATACATATGCTTTGTGCTGCACTCTCAAGCATTACACCTCTACTTCCAAGTCTTTCCCTGTCTGACGCATCTAAAGAAACAAGTAAGTCCGCCTCCATAAACGGGTCTTCACTTATCAGTTCAAACCCGTTCATAAATGAAAACTTCATTGAAGGCTTTTCAAGACATACCTTCACCTGCTTACCTTCAAAATTTTCTGTTATATAGTTATACAATCCCAAGGTGGATCCTGTACAGTCTCCGTCAGGGCTTACATGACCTGTTATAGCTATATTTTTTGCATTTTCAATAAGCTCTATTAGTTTATTCATTGCCCTTCTCATCTTTTTTTATTACTTCATCTATCAGCTTATCCATTTTCATACCATAAGCCAATGACTCATCCAAAACAAATTTTAATTCAGGAGTATTTCTTAAGTTTAATCTTCTTGCAAGTTCTTTTCTTATAAATCCTGAAGAAGATTTAAGACCTTGTAATGTCTTCTTTGACTGCTCATCATCACCCAATACACTGACATATATTGTTGCGTATTTTAAGTCTGTGGTAACTTCCGCATCTGTTACACTGGTCATGGGTGCGACTCTTGGGTCCTTTACATCACCTCTTATGATTTCAGATACGGTTTTCATTACCTCCGAGTTAATCATAGTAGACTTTAAACTGTTCTTTCTCATACATTCCTTTCTTTATTATGATCTTGGAACCTCTACCATAGCATATGCTTCTACCTGGTCAAATTCCTTAATATCATTGAACTTTTCAAATACAAGACCGCATTCATATCCTGTAGCAACTTCCTTAACATCATCCTTGAATCTCTTAAGTGATGCAAGATTTCCGTCAAAAATCTGCTCTCCGTCTCTTGTTATTCTTACCTTACAGCCTCTTACAAACTTACCGTCAAGCACATAGCTTCCTGCAATATTTCCGACACCTGAAGCCTTGAAGATCTGTCTGATTTCCGCATGTCCGATAACTTTCTCCTCATAAATAGGCTCTAGCATACCCTTCATAGCACTCTCAATATCTTCAATTGCCTGATAGATTACTCTGTAAAGTCTAAGGTCTACATTCTCTCTTTCAGCTGTAGCTTTTGCCATCTGATCCGGCTTAACATTAAATCCGATAATAAT
>QWCT01000529.1_pt1 | contig 25135 bp, 16 predicted proteins | sample 1972681 | NCBI WGS metagenome assembly QWCT01 (sample SAMN09866701, study PRJNA288562) | Human oral metagenome isolate pre3_saliva, whole genome shotgun sequencing... | isolation source: mouth | host: Homo sapiens | place: USA: California | reverse complement strand
ATGTGTTAAGCCTGTAGCTAGCGTTCATCCTGAGCCAGGATCAAACTCTCCATTGTAAAATATGTTTTGGTGATAAGTGATGGGTGATAAATGATAATGAATACCATATTGACCCAAACGCTTCACCGAGTAATCTCTGTTTCAGAACGCTTATCCTAAAAGTATCAAGTAAAAAGCACCTTTTCTTTTGTTCCTTAATTGTTTTGAGGCGACGCCTCAAAAGCAGGAACAATGAATTGATCGGTTCGTTTCTTTTACCCATCTGAATGACATATAATGTCAGACAGACGCTTCTTGTACTACTTCTCTGTTTATGTAAATCTTTTCAAAGAACTCTTTCTTTCATTGTTGCTTACGTTAACTTGCCAAGTGGCTTGTTTTGTAAAGCGAGTGCAAAGGTATAGACTTTCTCTGTAACCTCCAAATGTTTTGAGAGAAAATTTTATCAAAAACTTAATTTTTCTTCGTTAGGAGCGAATTAAGCGGCGTTACACCTTATTATATAATATGCTTCCCTTTCTTGCAAAAAATAAGCCTCTTGTCCCGACCGTCATCCTTTCACGACCTAATTAAGCCAAGATTGACATTACAGCCATACTATTTCTTTTTAGGCTTTATCAGATGCCAAGCCTCTCTAACCCATAGAACTAAAGAAGAGCCAAGCATGATAATAATCCAATCCTCCAATGACAATCCCCCCTTAGCAATGTTAAAGAACTTCTGTAATATAGGCAATTCCACCATAGCAATTTGTCCGATGAGAATAATCATAACGATAAAGAGCAATCCCCGGCACCCTTTGAAATGCAAAGCACTCCGTCCTGTTTCAAATGCGCGAGCATTAAACAGATAGAAGAAATGCGTCATAACAAAGATAGTAAAGAGTAAAGTTAATTCATACGGGCTAAGTCCATTAGTGCTACCAAGCTGCAGATGGATAATATCCTTTAATGCCGTAATATCAGCATGTTCGAAGATATAGAGTAAAGCCAACAGCATCACAAAGAAGAAGCCACCCACACCAAGAATATTCCAGCCCATAGAACGGCTGATAATAAAGGCATTACGGTCACGTGGAGCATCCTTCATCACCCTTTCAGACGGAGGCAGAGAAGCCAGTGCCATAGCCGCAAAAGTATCCATGATAAGGTTCACCCACAACATCTGCGTTACTGTCAGCGGAGATTCCGTACCCATGAAAGCACCAGCAAGGACGAGGAAACAAGCCGCAACATTAACTGTAAGCTGAAAGAGTAAGAACCGTTGTATATTCTGATAGAGCGAACGACCCCACATCACCGCCTTACCGATACTACTAAAAGAGTTATCGATAATCGTAATATCCGAAGCCTCCTTAGCCACCGACGTACCATCACCCATAGAGAGTCCCACATGTGCCGCCTGCAATGCAGGAGCGTCATTCGTACCATCACCTGTAACGGCAACCACCTCATTACACCGCTGCAACGACTCAACCAGCCGTTTCTTATCCAGCGGACGAGCCCGAGAAATAATCTTCAAGTCCTCCACTCGTTTATCAAGTTCAGCATCAGAAAGAGCCGCAAACTCTGGTCCTGTAATAATATTCTTATCCGAATCGCTGCTTGTCCACAGTCCTATCTGTCGTCCAATCTCCTTAGCAGTCCTTGAGGTATCGCCTGTCACGATCTTCACAGCAATCCCCGCCTTCATACATTCAGCCACAGCAGCAGGGACATCATCACGAACAGGGTCGCTGATAGCGACAATCCCTTGGAAGATAAGGCCATCAGCCACAACTCTTCCCTCCTTAAACACATCCTCCTTACCGTCAACAATCTGATAAGCAAAGCCCAGCGTGCGCATAGCCTGCTCCTGATACTCTTCCAACTGTCGTTCGATATCCTCTTTCGTCACATCACAATCCGTCTGTTTACAGAGTCCATAGACAATCTCAGGAGCACCCTTCACATAGAGGATCTGCTTTCCTTCCATCAGCGTAGACTTGACGAGCACAGCCATATACTTCCTTTCCGTAGTAAACGGCAGCTCCTCAATGATTTGCACATTACTTCTTATCTCTCTATAAGATATCTGATGATCATTCAGCCACAGCAACAAAGCCCCTTCAGTAGGACTCCCCAATACCTCAGGCTTGTCTTTTTCCGAGTAATCTAAAGAAGCAGTAGAGTTAACCGATATCCCCTCCATCAATAAACGTGCAGCCAGACTCTCATCCAATTGTTGCTTATCCAAGGCATAGAACTGCGTCTGATAAACCCGCATCTGGTTCTGTGTCAGCGTACCCGTCTTATCTGTACAGATGACTGTCGTTGCTCCCATCGTCTCACAGGCATGCATCTTACGCACAAGATTATTCGTCTTCATCATCCTTCGCATACTATAGGCTAAGCTCAACGTCACAGCCATTGGAAGGCCCTCTGGTACAGCCACAACAATCAAGGTAACGGCAATCATCATTGTATTCAGCGTATGCGCCAACAAGCCCGTCATACTCTCTTCAGGAAGAAGCATTATATGGAACACGACAACACAAGCCATTAAGATAAGGAAATAGCCAATCGTTATGAACGTATTAACAAACCATTTCCATCCCTCAAACTTCTTGATAACAAGCCAGAAGAATATTAACGTAGGAATACTCAACGTCCAAACAATTGGTTGCCAATGGAAGAACACGTTCAATCTACCTACTATGATACATCCTGCAAAGACATAGCTTAATTTCGTAATAAGCTCACTTAGTCCGTCAAGCTGTTCACTGAGCGGTGTCTTCACACTGTCGTCTATTTGTGCAGCCTCAAACACCTTACCATTCTCAGTACTATCGCCTACAGCCTCAACCACAAAGATGCCATGTCCTTCCATCACCTTCGTACCACGCAACACTTGGTTAGTAGCGTAAGAGGCATCCTTGTCAAACTCCTCTTCTTTTACTGATTTATAAGCTGGAACACTCTCTCCATTCAGCGTTGACTCATCAACATAAAGCGAGATAGCCTCGAGCAACCTACCATCTGCTGGTATTTCTGCTCCTGTATTGATAATGACAACATCGCCGACAACAATATCCTTCTTAGCAACTGTCGTCGCATTACCATTTCTTATCACCTCAACCTCTTCCTCATCATTCGCTTGGTTGAGGATAGAGAACTCTTTATCAGCTTTCAGTTCAAAGTAGAATGCAATACTTGTAGCCAAAAGGATAGCTATAAAGATACCCACTGGTTCAAAGAAGACAGCCGCTCCGTCCTCACTATGTAGTCCCCAGTATTCCCAACAAGAAATAGCGATAGAGAGGAAACCCGCAATGAGAAGGATGATAATGAGTGGGTCCTCAAACTTCTCTAAGAACTGCTTCCATAGTGGATCCTTCTCACAAGGCGTTAACACATTAGCCCCATGTTGTTCACGACTGGCCAACACCTCCGTGTCAGTCAACCCTTCATAATGTCTTTTTTGCTCCATGTCTTACTTTGCAAATTTACTTAGTTAGATTTTTTCTTGTTCTGCAATCGTATTATCTCTTTGGTAGTGTAGCGTTTAGAAGACTTCCGTCTCTCGTTCTATTGACTGGTAAACACCATTGAGAATCATTACGCTCAATTTCACTTGACATGTCTGCAAAGATACAAATATTTTGTTATTAACAACCTTTATAACCATAAATATTACGAATCATAACCAAAATCTTTTGAATAACAAACCACAAAGCGCATTCAGCCGACAAGTGATATATTATCTTTTTTTAACTTAACTCAGTCACATTTGTTATCTTTCTATTTCCAAAGAAGGCCTTATCTTTGCAGCAGAAAACAATAAAATTAGTAACAGAGTTATGGCAAATAAGATGAAAGACTTTCTCCCTAAGATTGAAATGGAGAAGATGCAAGCAATGCTTGAACTGGAGGAAAAGTACGAGACAGGACAGCTCTCGTTAGAAGAGGCACGTGAGCAGATGAAGACAAAGGTAGGGAAGATACGCCCTTATCACCTTGCCTTCATCGAGCAAAACATGAAATCACGTGAGGACGATGAGTGTATCCGTGCCGACATGCGCAAGATTATTGAACTCGTTGAGGGTTTCATGGATTATAGCCGACCAGATGTACCAGAGGACCACCCGCTTTCACATTATTATAAAGAGAACGATGAGATGCGCCGACTGCTCCTTGCTGTTGAGGACCTCATACAGTATCCGATGATAAAGAACCAGTGGTTAGAACTCTACGACCAGATACGTCAGTATCCTATCCACTACCAACGTAAGCAGAACCAACTCTATCCTCTCTTGGAGAAGAAGGGCTTCGACCGTCCAACAACGACGATGTGGAACTTTGATGACATCATCCGTGATGAGATCAAGGAGTCGCTGCGACTCTTAGAGGCTAACGACGAGGAGGCCTTCATCGCTGCTCAAAGTGAGTTGATAGCCAATGCACGCGACTTGATGGAGAAGGAAGAGACTATTCTCTACCCTACTTCTTACACACTTATATCTGCGGAAGAGTTTGAGGACATGAAGGCAGGCGACCAAGAAATTGGTTTTGCATTCTTCACAGTGGAGACTCCATCATCACCCAACACCCACCACTCAACACCCAAAGAAGGCTTTGCAGAAGACCTCCAAGCCCTACTCAGTAAGTATGGCTACTCGGCAGGACCACAGCAGGAGTTGGATGTGGCTACAGGTAAGCTTACCTTAGAGCAAATCAACCTCATCTATCAGCACCTGCCAATCGACATCTCCTTCGTAGACGAGAACGAGTTGGTGAAATTCTATTCTGATACTGACCACCGCATCTTCCCAAGGTCGAAGAATGTCATCGGTCGACAGGTATCTAACTGCCACCCTCGTAAGAGCGTGCACATCGTTGAGGAGATTGTAGCAAAGTTCCGTAGTGGCGAACAAGACAAGGCTGAGTTCTGGATTAACAAGCCTGAAGTGTTCCTCTACATCGTCTACTTTGCTGTGCGCGATAAGCAAGGTCGCTTCCGTGGCGTACTCGAAATGATGCAAGACTGTACGCATATCCGTGAGCTGACTGGCTCACAGACCTTGCTGACATGGGCTGGTAAAGAGGAGGAAAACGCATCAACCACCACCGCTACCAGTGATAAGAACGACGACGCACCTACTGCCCAAGCAGACAAGCAGATAGAGATAACTTCAGACACACGTCTGAAAGACCTCTTTGAAGTCTATCCTCATCTAAAGAAGGAACTTGCTGCTCGCTATCCATCTTTCAAGATGCTGAACACGCCATTAGGCAAGTTGATACTCAAGAAGGCTACTGTCCGCACTGCTGCTGAACGTTCTGGATTAGGCGAAGAGCGGTTTATTCAGTTGCTAAAAGATTGCATCTAAAATAGATTTAACAGTGGGTCTATCCCTATAAAGACAACCTCACCCCCGCTTCCTCTCTGATTGTAGAGGGGAGCAAGGGGTGAGGTTATCCTTTATAGAACCACAAATAAAAGAATAAGGAACGTACCCACCCTATTTATCAACATCTCCACATGAGAAAAATCGGTAATGACTCCACACCCCAAAATAATCATTAAGACTACAAAAAATCATTACAGCGCCTCGAACTAAGTTCCCTTAGAATAAGCACATATCATATCCTCTTATCACACTCATAACAGTCAACAAATCAAGCTATTACAAACAGCGTTGTAGAAGACGCCCTTCTTGCCTCAAGAAGGGCGTCTTCTGCATGCAAGAAGGGCATGTTCTCGAACGAAGAAGGGCGTCTTCTTGTTGTATACTCGGCCTTTTCTCAAAAACAGAAGGGAACAATCTATAAAATATCTTGACATTTTCTGTTTACCAGGTTAGTATTCTATCTCTCACAGAGGACATTTTTTCTCTCACAGAAGAACACAGATGAACAGAACACACAGCATTTCACAGAGACATTAAGTCAACCGATAACACAGAACCTTACAGCCACCATTAGCTATAACGTTCTGTGATATCTGTATGCCGAAGGCCTTCTGTGGGTTTGAAACTGTGCGCTATAATGTTCTGTTAAATCTGTGAGTTCTGTGAGAGAAAATACTACCCAGCGACTCTCAAGCGTTCATTTTTCTCACAGAAGAACACAGAAGAACAGAACACACAAGGGTTCACAGAGACATTAAGTCAACCGATAACACAGAACCTTACAGCCAACAGAAGCCTCACCTCACCAAGCACTCGCCCGTAGAAATAGCCGAGCAATCCATCAACCCTAATCCCTCTGTAAAGCTATCTTTTGTTGTTCATCCTTGCAAGGTTCAAAGAAAATACGTAAATTTGCCTACAAGAATCACGTATTATGACAAGAAATATATTACACATCATAAGCTTGAGCCTGCTACTCTTGGGTGTTACAGCTTGCAAGCAAGAAAGAAAATCAAACGATATCATCACTAAAATAGCTCCAAAACCTCATGTACCGAGTGGTACAAAGGCTATGGATGAATTCAAGTATGAGAAGAAAGTGGAGTGGATGGGTGCTACCTATACCATTCGCATACATCGTTTTGCAGATAAATCACTATCTACTGTAAGTGACGAGGACGGCCGCAAATACTATGACAACAAGTTTCAAGTACAGATACTACGCTCGGATGGTTCATCATTCTACGACCGTACGCTTACAAAAGACGATTTCAGAGAGTTTACCGACAATCAGTACGCTAAGAATGGAGCCTTGATAGGTTTCATGTTCGACCGAGCTGAGGGCAACAAACTATACTTTGGTGCAAGTGTAGGCTCTCCTGACCCAAAGAGCGACGAGTATGTTCCCTTAGACGTAACCATCGATAACATGAGTAGGATGCGTATCAATAAGGCAACACAATTAGACACTCCAAGCGACCAACCCGAACAGCCGAAGAGTGAAGTGGATAAATCGGAGGAAGAAGGAGTGTAGGGAGAAGGGGACCTCCCCCAGCCCCTCCGAAGGAGGGGAGGCCCAAGCTGCTAAATCCCCTACAATTCCTTCGAAGGAGGGGAGTACTAAACTGCTGGGACCTCCCCCGACCCCTCCGAAGGAGGGGAGGCCTAATAGGATAAGATTGGTGATTAGGCTTAAGTCTTATTAGCCTTATTAGCCTTATTAGCCCAATACCCTTTACTACCCTTCCCTCACAAAGTCAAGGGCCTCTTTCACCTCTTCCTCGCTAACAGACTGGTTGATACGGATGTCACCAATACCCCCTAAGAGCGTGACATTAATCTCATTTCCACGGTTCTTCTTATCATGATGCATCAGCTCAATGAGCCTTGCATAATCGTTGCAGGTGATGGGCAGCGTCCCATAATACGTACGAATGAAACTAACAGTCTGCCGCATACGCTCTGTTGGAAAACCCGTCTTCACTACAGAGAGGTATAATTCAGCTATCAAACCAAAGGCTACAGCATATCCATGAAGGATGGGACGATGCTCCAAAGCCCATGCCTCGAACGCATGACCAAAGGTATGACCAAGGTTAAGGGCCTTTCTAATACCCTTCTCGTGCGGGTCCTCCTCCACAATACGTTCTTTTATGCATACGCTTCTACCCAACATTCCACTCAACAGCAGCAGGTCTGGCTCAGCAAGGTTGTAGTTTATCAACTCAGCCCACATCTTTTCATCAGCAATCAAACCATGTTTTAGCATCTCAGCATAGCCACTGCGGATATTAGCAGCGTCGAGTGTCTTAAGCCAATCAGTGTTAAGAATAACCGTATTCGCCTCATTGAAGACCCCAATCTCATTCTTCAATCCACCGAAGTTCACGCCCGTCTTACCGCCAACACTGGCATCAACCATCGCAAGAAGCGTTGTAGGAATATTAATGAAGTTAATGCCCCGTTTGAATGTTGATGCCGCAAAGCCACCAAGGTCGGTCACCATACCACCACCCAGGTTTATCAACAGCGAGTGACGCGTAGCCCCTCCCTGCTGTAAAGCCTCCCACACAGCCACCAAGGTATCGAGCGTCTTATTGCTATCTGTCGTCCCAATCGTAATCACTTGAGCCTTTTTTAGACAGAAATCATCCTTGATAAGTTCCCAACACAACTCACGTGTCGTCTCATCAACAAGCACAAATATCTTGTCTTTCTCGCACTCTGAGATCGCTGTTGCCAGTTCACTCTTGAACTGTTTGGATATAATAATGTTCTGTTTCATAAGCTTCTCCTCTATAGTTCACAATACAAAAATAAGCTTTTTCAGCTTACGAAAACATAGAGACACGCTGATATTTCACACACTTTAATACTATCTACCACGTTTTTGCGCACATTGCTCACTCTATGTGCAACCCTTTCAGAGGATAACTCACAGCATTTTCCCACACTAAGAAGTCTCATTCAGATCCTACAACCCGCCGCACAACCATTTATTTAATAAATTATTTATATCTCATTAAACCTTATTCTACTTTCATCGTCATACTTATCGTGCGACAACAAGATTAAGAATTTAACAATAAACTTATGGTAAAAAGACTGTTGACGTTTGTTCTTTTGCTGTCTGCCTCTATATCGATGCTGGCACAGAACAGGACAATTACGGGCTCTCTCTACGATGGAGAGTTAAAAGAAAAGGTACCTTTTGCTGTTGTTCAGCTGCTGAAGCAGGACAGTAGCTACGTCGTTGGTGCCACATCAGACGAAGCAGGAAGCTTTAAGATTACGGCTCCTAATAACGGACGCTACATCTTAAAGGCATCGTATGTAGGCTACAAGACTATTTTCCAAAACATTACTATTGCCAACGAGCAGGATGTCTCGGTAGGACAATTAGACTTCCAAGTAGACACAAGGACATTGAAAGAGGTTAAGGTAGTGGCCAGTGCACCGAAAGTAGTCGTTAAAGCCGATACCTTTCAGTATAATGCTTCGGCCTATCGAGTGCCAGAAGGCTCCACTATCGAGGCCCTCGTAAAACGCTTACCGGGTGCAGAAGTGTCAAGCGACGGTACGATTAAGATTAATGGTAAGGAGGTTAAGAAGATTCTTGTAGATGGTAAAGAGTTCATGGTGGGCGACACCAAGACCGCAATGAAGAACCTTCCTACCTCTATCATACAAACGATTAAGGCCTACGACCAGAAGAGTGACCTCAGTAGAGTTACTGGTATTGATGACGGAAACGAGTCGACAGTACTCGACTTCGGTATCAAGTCGGGTATGAACAAGGGTATATTCTCTAATATTGACCTCGGTATCGGTACACACAACCGCTATTCAGAGAAGGCGATGGGCGCTTACTTCAATAATAAGTTCCGTATGATGGGCTTTGCATCAGCCAATAATGTCAACGACATGGGCTTTGGAGGTGGTCCACGTGGCGGCTTCGGCGGTGTGCGCCAAGGTCTGAACGCAACCAAGATGGTGGGTCTGAACATGAACTACGACAATGGTAAGACCCTGCAATGGGACGGTAGTGTGCGCTGGAACCACGCTAATGGCGACTTAAACACACGTGTAGCGAGTGAGAACTTCGTAGCACGACAAGGCTCATTTGCGAACCGCTTGTCACAAGAATACACCAGGAGTAACTCTTGGGATGGGCGTTTCAGACTCGAGTGGCGTCCCGACTCTGTATGGAACATTATGTTCCGACCAAATTTCCGACTAAGTAAGAGCGACGGACAGGTCGTTAGTTCGTCTGCAGCCTACAATGCCGACCCCTACGAAACGGTTGACGATCCATTGTCAACAGCCGCTATCGCACAGCTGAAAGGGCTTGGCGTGATGGTGAACACACAGCGTAACATGACCATCAGCTATGGTAACACCACTACTTTGGGGGCTATGTTACAGGTGAACCGCAAGCTCTCCAGCAACAGACGAAACGTCACCTTGCGCACAGATGCCAACTATAGTAATTCGGACTCTAAGACGTTCTCAACACAAGACATTGAGTATTTTCAGTTGCAGGACGCTCTCGGTAACGACTCTACCTACCGTGCTTACCGCTACAACCTCATGCCGACAAAGAGCTGGGACTATGCTTTGCAGGCTACTTACAGCGAACCAATAGCTCGCAAGACTTACTTGCAATTCAGCTACCAGTTTAAGTATGGCTTCTCAAAGAGCGACCGTGACACTTACGACCTGTCGGCTTTACCATCAGGGACGTTCGGTAGCTTGAAACCTGCCTACCGTTCATGGGACAACTATCTCGGCTTGTTGACCAACCCATTGGGCAACTACCTTGATAATAACTTGAGTCGAAACTCTGAGTATCGCACCTATACTCACGACATGCAAGTGATGATGAGGATGATACGTGACAAATGGAAGATGAACGTGGGAGTAATGTTTCAACCACAACACTCCACTTACATGCAGGATTACCTCGGTGTACATGTCGACACAGCACGCACGGTATTCAACTGGAGTCCTACCTTCGACTTCCGTTATAAGTTCAGTGAGCAGAGCAACCTACGTATCAACTATAGGGGTACGATCGCTCAACCAACAATGAGCCAGCTGCTTAGTATCGTCGACAACACCGACCCACAGAACATCTCAATTGGTAATCCTGGTCTGAAACCAGCCTTCACCAATAACTTCCGCTTGTTCTATAACACCTATAAGCAGAGTCATGCGCAGGCATTGATGACCTTTGCAAACTTCTCAACGACGCGAAACGACATAGGAAACAGCGTTACCTACGATGCTATCACAGGTGCTCGTACGATACAGCCTGTCAATGTGAATGGCAACTGGGGAGCTGATGCAGGACTGATGTATAACATGAGTATCGACTCAGCTGGCGTATGGAACATCCACACCTTCAGCCGTGCTAACTTCAACCGCTACGTCGGCTATCTGCAGCTGAACCGTACAAGTAGCTTAGACAAGAATATCACGAAGTCGCTTAACTTAGGTGAACGACTTGCTGCAAGTTATCGTACATCGTGGTTGGAGTTAGAGTTAGACGGGTCAGTAGACTATACTAACACGAAGAACAACCTGCAGAGTATGAGCAACCTACGCACATGGCAGTTCGCTTATGGTGGTACGCTGAGCCTTAACCTACCATGGAACATGAGCATCTCGACCGACCTCCACCAGACCAGCCGACGTGGTTATAGCGACGCTTCATTGAACACTAACGAGCTACTCTGGAATGCACAAATATCACAGAGTATGCTGAAAGGAAACGCACTGACCTTCAGCTTGCAGTTCTATGACATCCTTCGTCAGCAGAGCAATCTCTCACGTGTCATCAACTCTGTGAGTCGTACGGACACAGAATACAATAGTATCAACAGCTATATCATGCTGAGAGCAACCTACCGATTGAACCTCTTTGGTGGTAAGAACGCTATGCCGAAACCAAAGGATGGTCCTGACTTCGACCGAAACGGGCCGGGTATGGGGCCACGGGGCGGTCAGCGTCCTCCAAGAGGGGAACGTCCATCAGGTCCTCCACCATCAGGCGGTGGCTTCGGTGGCTTCTAATGGACAGGATATAAAGTTTGCGTAATGGCGTGAGCGGTGTCTGACCGAGCGTAAAAGACAAGGTTACAGTGCGAACAAGCTTAGGCTGACAATAAAAGAAAAGACATCGGAGTGGACGACGACAGACTGAACAAACGCCGTCGACACCCGAAAGAGCGAAAGAGCCTCACCCCAACCTATCTCCAAACGGAGCAGGTCAGGGGTGAGGCCTCATTCTTTTAAGAACACTTGCACAGTCCTTTGAAAATGCTTACCTTTGTCTGCAAAGCTAAATCTTACAAGGGATTGAACCCTAACAAACAAATACATTGAAGATACAAAGTCGTAAAATGAGACAGACCAATCACTTTATTATAGCTGTGGGCTTGCTGTTTGCGCTCTCTGCAAACACACACATCGCTCACGCACAGGGACGAAATATGCAGGAGAAGGTGAAGAACTATTTCCTACAAACACTCAAAACAAAACAGGACGAGGAGCTGAAGAGCAAGGAGACCTACCAACGTAACCGAACTTACACGACATCTATACAACAAGTAATGAAGGCTAACGAGATTGCTGAAAACCAAAAGATGGTGTGGACGGCATGGTGTGAAGCCAATCAGGCGTTGAAGGAAGAGAAACTTGCCAAGCCCGAGGACTTACGGAAAGGGGTGAAGGCTTCATGGCACCTGCCTGTGGCTTTGGAGAAAGATGCGGTCATGCCCTACTATTACGGATGGAAGGGAAGCAGCGAGGGAAAGCTACCCTTGTTTCTTTACCTGCATGGCTCTGGTCCGAAAGAACAAGAATGGTCTACCGGACTTGCCTTAGGCAACAGGTTCAAAGACGGTCCTTCGCTCTATTTCATCCCACAGATTCCTAACGAGGGCGACTACTATCGCTGGGGGCAGGTGGCTAAACAATTTGCTTGGGAACGCCTTCTCCGACAAGCACTCGCCGAGGACAATGTCGATGCCAACCGCCTTTATGTCTTCGGAATATCTGAGGGAGGCTACGGCAGTCAGCGTCTTGCCTCGTTCTATGCCGACTACTGGGCTGCAGCGGGGCCTATGGCAGGAGGCGAACCACTGAAGAATGCACCGATAGAGAACTGTGCTAACATGGGGTTCTCATTCCTTACAGGGGCAGACGACACTGGGTTCTACCGTAACATACTGACTTATTACACGCAAGTGGCCTTCGATTCGGCACAGTTGGCACGCCCCATGGATACCGACAAGCGGCCGCTCTTTGTTCATCGCATCAATCTTCTGCCAGGGATGCAACACCATATTAATTATGACCTCACTACCCCTTGGCTGAAAAACTTTGTCCGTAACCCCTATCCAAAGACTGTTCTTTGGGAGGACTACGAGATGGATGGGCGGCATCGGTCAGGTTTCTACAACCTTCAAGTGATTGCTTCTCCTACGAAGAATCGCACCTACTACGACATGACTATCCATGATAACGTGGTGAGAATAAGTATTCGAGAGGTGGAATATACCGCTGTCGAGCGCGACAAACAATGGGGAATTGAAATGAAATTCAACCGTAACTACACCACAGCAAAGGGTGGACGGCTACGTATCTATCTGAACAATGAGCTCGTAAACATGGCTAAGCCCGTGACAGTCATCGTCAATGGACAGGAATGTTATCGAAAGACAGTGAAGCCAAACCTGCAAGACATGATAAATAGTTGCACCGAATACTACGACCCTTATCGTGTTTATCCAGCCTCTATCGAGGTTAGTTATTAGGTTCAATGGGCTTTTCAAGTGGCTACACAAGGGTTTTTCATAGTGTTAACGGCAGATTATCTGTGCGAGGAGTATGTATCGAACAGGTCGTAAAACACAAACATAGCGAGGGTAGATGTTGTTATCTTCCCTCGTTTTTTACTCTTTCTACTCTTTAACTCCTCAACGGCTTGTCAATAATTTTCGCCCTTCTTGAAACCAGTACACGCCCTTCTACGTTTAAGAAGAGGCTCATCTGCGTTCAAGAACATGCCCTTCTTGCATGCAAAAGACGCCCTTCTTGAGGCAAGAAAGGCGTCTTCTTCAACAGAGTATGTAATATGCTGATATATTACGAGTTACATAGTTGAACTTTATAGATATTATCGTCTTAATCTAAGGACCAACTTGTGCGTTTTTGTCACATATTTTCATGAATTTAGAAAGTTCTCTGAAGGTTCAATCCTCACAGGTTTTCACAGAATGAGTAAGGACCTATTCGCACCCGAGAAGGTACCTTATAGCAGTGCCTTCTATAAGGCTGTCGCATGAAAGAGATTGTGCACTTAGAATGAAAGAACCATCAAAAACGGGACTACCTCCGTAAAGGTAATCCCGCAAATCTAATACTTCTAAAGATTATGATGTGCTATAAGCCTATAGTTAAGCGTCTCATCAAGAGCTTGTTGTGTAGGAACTTAAAGCACTTTCAGACGATATTCTGTTAACGCAACTTATAGCCCTTGAAAGCATAGAACATGATATAACCAAAGCATACAAAGCAAAGACCATAGGCATATCGAGCATCTGAAACATCCTTTAAGAGGCCAAACAACACTGTGATAGCTGCTCCACCGATAAGTCCCATGGTTAAGAGTGACGACCCTTTCTTGGTGAACTTACCCAAATCCATCAGTGCTAAAGGCCAAAAAGCAGGCCACATCAGTGAACAGCCTAAGGCCATGACGCCAACACTAAAGATACTATAAACTCCTGGGAGAAGAACGACAAGGGCAGTGCCCAGCAAGGCTACGAACGAACATATCTGCAAAGCACGTGTCTGAGAAAGATACTTAGGGATAAGGATAATTCCCGTTATATATCCAATACTAATACTAATCGGTGTTATCCAAGAGTAGTTCTCTGGATGAGCAAGCCCTAACTCGTTTGCATAATCAATCAGTGTACCCAAGACGATGGTCTCTGCACCAACATAAAAGAAGATGGCAATAGCCCCAAGAACCAAATGTGGAAACTGGAAAACAGACTTTTTACTATTCGCATAAGCAGACACCTCTTGGTCAGCCTCATCAGTTTCACTGCTATCCTCACCAGCAGCCTTCACCTCTGGTAATGGTGATAAAAGCGCCACAACACCCAAAGCAATGAAAAGAAAGATAATCACAGCAAAGGGTTTACCTAAGTCATCTATAGCAACACTGCCTGAGGCTCCTGCAAAGAGAGCAATAAACAGAGGTGATACAGGCCAAGCTAACTTGTTAATCATACCCATAATAGAGATACGCTTTGCGGCACTCTCCGTTGGTCCTAATATCGTAACGTAGGGATTAATAGCTGCTTGTAAGAAGGTGTTGGCCGTTCCACAGAAAAAAGAAGCCGTCAGGAACAAAGGAAAACTCTTTGCATCTGCCGAGAAGATAAATGCTCCGAAAGCTATGGCAAACATTCCAAACGCAGTAGCCATCGTACGCTTATACCCTATCTTACTGATTAATATTCCCGCAGGATAGCCAAAGATGAGGAAAGGAAGGAATGTTGCACCAATAAGCATATACGCTTCCATGGAAGAGACGCTTAACGACACCTTCAATACTGGTACCAATAAAGAATTAATACCCAGTGCAAAACCACAAGTGAAAAACATTAGTCCTAAGAATGCCATAGGTACAAGGAAACTCTTTTGTTCTTTCATAAGTCTATTAACAACACTTTTGATGAATACTATTATATATGTAATATGGGACTATAAGAGATATGCTCCAAAATAAAGGAGTGATGGGATGCCCACAAGCAAGAATGCTGCACAATGTTTTCAGTGCTACAACGCTTTGATAACAGGAACAGAGATGTCAAAGGAAGTGATTGAACACTAACCTTAGAAATGGCAACCTCTCACATCTTTAAGCGTTATGAAAAGATTACCAAAGAGTATATAAGTCCCTAAACACCTATTATCAACGACTGATATGCTCTATCATTTATAATTGTTGGAAGGCCCAACAAATGTTACTCTGTATGTTGTCATTTCAAGAGAAAACCTAACCCAAGTGTTGCAATAAAGCCACATTAAATCTTGAATGACGGTGCAAAGGTACAAAAAAAATGCGAAAGTCTATCATAAAAAGATAGCTTTCGCATTCAAACTCTTCGTAAAAAGATAAAAAAAAAGTATCATTTCGTATGTCGAAGTATCTCATCACGACACTCCTCCATCAGCCATTTTGGTGTACTCGTAGCGCCACAGATGCCTACTGTCTCTACCCCATTAAACCAGTTCATGTCGATTTCATCGGCGCTCTCAACCTGATGGGAGTTTGGATTTACACTTAGGCACTCATGGAAGAGAACCTTACCATTCGAGCTCTTACGGCCTGCCACGAAAAGAATCAAGTCATGACGGGCAGCGAAGGTAGAGATGTTAGGCATGCGATTGGCCACCTGTCGGCAGATAGTATCAAAACTTTGGAACTTAGCATCAGGGGAGATATGACGCTGGATGTAGTCTATTATCTTATGAAACTCATCCAAACTCTTTGTCGTCTGGGAGTAGAGATAAATGTCATGGGTGAAGTCTAAGGCCTTTACATCCTCAAATTTCTCTATCACAATGGCATGACTATGGGTCTGCCCAACCAGTCCGAGTACCTCTGCATGACCGTTCTTTCCAAAGATGACAATGGAGGACGACGCACTAAGGGTTTGTCCCTCGCCGACTGCAGGAGGGAGAGAAACAGAGGAGGAAGAAGTCGTGTCGTCCCCTTCTGTTAGGGGTCTGAGTTTTGATGGGTCGTCGACAGTTGTGTTACCCTTGGATGTTATCATATAAGAAGACTGTCTTCCCTTCTCATACTGAGTCTTGATACGCCGCTGAAGGGCGAGGACCACGGGGCAAGTAGCATCTATGATCTCAATGTTATTACGCCTTGCAAGCTCGTAGGTCTCGGGAGGCTCGCCATGAGCACGCAGTAGTACCTTCACATCATGAAGCTCGCGCATCTGCTCATGGTTGATGGTGATGAGTCCTTTCTTCGTCAGACGCTCCACCTCCATACTGTTATGTACGATGTCACCTAAGCAATATAACTTTGTCCCTTTGGCTAATTCTTCTTCGGCTTTCTTTATGGCTGTGGTCACACCAAAGCAAAAACCACTACCGTTATCTATCTCTATTTGAAGCATTCCTACTATTTATATAAAAGAGTGAGAGGAGTGGATGGGAGGTAAGGAAATATCCCCCTATCCACCTCACTATCTAATAACTCGTTCACTTGTAGACTTGTCTACTTGTCAACTCATTCACTTATCTACTCGTCTACTTGTCTACTCTTTCACCTGAATAACCATGGCTCCAGTGCGTCCGCTATACTCTGGGGCGTATGCACACTGTACTGTACAGGTTCCAGTTTGGTAAACACCAGCACGATCAACGTAATACTCGGTCTCAACAACATGTTTACCCTTAGCCATCTCATCGAAGTAATAGTTGGTGGTGTAGTCCTTTGGAGCAATATAATACCCCCAACGATAACCACTCAACTGGCTGACAGGCTCAAGGCAGGCCGCACGCTTGTCAACAACTTGTATGAAGTCGTAATCACGATCAGCAATGATTGTCAAGCGGATGCGCACCTTGTCACCCACCTTAAGGTGCATAGTCTTCTTGAAAGACACGCTATCTACCAGCACCTCACGTATAATCTTCATACCAGATGTGGCTGCAGAGATGTCTGTCGAAGCCTGGAAGAACTGTGCATAGACCGCCCCCCAGCTGGTGCCAGTGCTTGTCTTATTGATAGTTAACTCATGGGGAGTAATCGATTGGATGTCGACAGGCTGCGTGGCCTTCACGTATCCCAAGCCAGCAGTAGGCTGTGTCGTCTGTAAAGGTTGGTTGTCAAGCAACAACGTAGCGTGTTCTCCGTTCTGCATCAGCCAGTTTCCCTTATTAGTAAAGGCCCAAACAGCATTCACAGAGTTCAATGGTGTGTCCCAAGCCTGCGTACGCTTCTCCTGTAAGAGCCACCGCTGCATCTCGATAAGCGTCTTACTATCGTTAGGTGCGATGGCCTTTAAGGCCTCGATAGCCGCCACCTGCGTTGGTATCTTATAATCACGCCAACTGTAATAAGCGTTTTTAGAATCGAAATAACGTCCCTTCTCCTCCGTATAAACCGTATATTCCTTGATACTCTGTAGGTATTGACGTGCCTTCTCAACCCTACCATACTGCTGAAGGATTACTGCTGTGTTAGCCTTACCATAAATGGTTAATTCCGTAGGCATCTTGGTCAAGCGGTCAATGAGGTACTTAATATCATTTGTAGAACGGTCGTGATAGAACAAAGCATTGGTGTAGAGATAATCACAAAGGTCATCAGATGGGAAGAGAGTAGTGTCATACTTCTTCTCGTAACGCTTCATCTCCTTCACACACTTAGCCACCTTCTTATCCATAAAACGGAAAGAAGCCTTAATCATGTCCGTTTGCTCTGGCGTTGGAGTCGTAATACTCTGCAGACGAGCGAGTGTCTTTGTCACCGCAACCGTCATATACAGACTCCCCTTCATCTCTGGCCACCAAGAGAACGAACCATCAGATTGCTGCAAATCCTTCAATTTCTTGAAGATTGAAGTAAGGTTGTTCTGCAACTGATTAGCGTCGAAGAAACGTACGAGTTGCTGTTTTTGCTCGCTTTCGTTCTTTGCCTCCATCACCCAAGGCGTCTCATTAAGTGTCAACGACTTAAGTTCTTGATTCTTCTCCAAGGCCGACATCATTGAAGTCTCCTTACTGCTCTCCTTCTTCCATTGCTCAATAGTCTGCTTAATCACCGGTGAAGTACTCATGATGTGATTACCCAAGTAATTTGCATAATAAGCCGAAACAAGACTGATAGCATTATCGTCACTTGCCTTAGAGATGTATGGTAAGGCTTGAATCATCAACCAGTTAGGGTTGTTAGTGTACTCTACTGTAAGTTTCTGGTCGGTACTCTTCTTTGGGAAGAGCTTACTGATATCTATTGTCTTAACGCCCGCCTCATTCTGAGTAAACGGATAGGTGTTTGTAACATACTCCTTATTAGGAAGTACAGAAAGGTAGTGTTGCTCCCCATCAGAGAACCCACCGCCCTCAACCAAGAAGCGTACAATGAGCAAGGATTGGTCAGCTGTAAGCTTGTTAGCATTCTTTGCCAACAATGAAGCTAAACTATACGTTGCCGAACCACCCCCCTGTGCCTTCAAGACAACAGCCTTACTATCCGTGAAGAGCACCTTCTCCGTTGCAGGGTCAAGTATTTCAATCTTTGCCTTAGCATTGATATCCTTCTCAGAAAGGTTGAACAAGCGCGCAGAAAGCATCGCCTCATCACCCATACGGACAAAGCGAGGCATGTTAGGTTGCACCATCAAGGTCTTCTGGGCCACGATGTCATCAGAAAGGAAGCCATTGTTCATATCCTCATCATGTGCTAATCCCATAAAGCGCCACGTTGTTAAGCTCTCAGGAAGGGTGAACTTAATACTTACATTACCGTTCCCATCGGTCTGCAACTGCGGATAGAAGAAGGCAGTCTCATTGAGGTTCTCACGCATAGAAGGCTTTACAGTCTTCGTTTTGTCCTTTTCTTGTTTTATCTCCTCATCTTTCTTGATAACAGGAGCAGTAAATTTCACATCCGATTCATTGTCATCTTCATGGCCAACCTTAGCTACCTCGGCCATAGCAGACTCCTTTCTCTCAGCCAGTGAATCAAAAGTACGTGTCATACTCATCATCCTGTAGGATTTAGAAGAGTAATAACGTGTATCTGGAAAATCAAATTGTTGTAAGAAGCGGCTATCAAACTTTGAGAAAGACAACTTATCCACATTATAATAATGAAGGTTTGCATCAGCTGAAAGATAGATGCCTCCATAGCGAGGACTACGCCATTCAGCAAATGTATAGTTAAGTGAGAAGAAGCTGTTAAAGCTCCATGAATGAGACATAAGCTCGTCAAGACTCTTATCATAAAGCGTTGCCATCAACTGAGCATTAGCCGCCTTACCATCAGGACGATTAATGGTCACTGTCCATTCCTCCTGTTGTCCTGGGGTGAGCTTATTACGGAATGTCTTCCATTTCACTATCAAATTCTTATCTGGTAACGGACGGCTAATCCTCTCAGAATGCCTATACAGAACGCCATTCTTTACCCAAGCATAATTAAGAAATATCTCATCACCATACTCTTCCTTATATATAAACTTGCGTGTCGTTATACTATTACTCTGATTGAAAGCACCTGTCTCAATCACTTTATCGCCTGAGAAGATAGAATAAACAACATACTGATTCTCATCGCTTGAGCCTACCTGCATATAAATAGGACCTCCATCACGAGGGAATTGGTTCCCACTTAGATAGAACCAGTCATGTGTCTCAATAACAGGACGCTTATCGTCTAAAGAGAAGACAATAAAGTCCTGGTCTATTGTATCCGTCCCACAAATTGCATGTAGACGATAAGTTCCAGAAGACAAGGCCTTTATAGCAACCTCCTCATTAGCCTTCACGGTCGTGTAATTGCCATATACATACTTACTCTTATCCTTCTGCTGTGGTACTATCACATATTTCACGGTACCATCAAGAGTATTTCCTGCAACATTATAGTAACCGAACTTTATCGTTTTAAGGCTATTACGCAGATTCTTATAAGGGAGATTACAAGACAAGAACGTCTCTTTTGTCCCTATTGGTAACGACGCATAGCCCTCATGGGTCTCACCGGCAGCATCAGTCACCGACGCTTCCACACTAAAACGATAGAATAGTGAGCGAAAGTCTTTATTACCGGCTTCTATTTCCTTCTTGACCTTGTCAGAAAATACAAAAGGTACGGTAACAACGAACTCACCCTTATCATCTGTCATAACGTCCTGTTCGTTCACGCTTGCAACGTCTTCATAGAAGCTACACCAATAGCTTGTATTACGCGTGACAACGTAATGCACCTTTGCACCTTGTACAGGTACACCAGCAAAACTCTTAGCATGTCCAATCAACTTGATAGTGTCACCGATAGCATACTTATCCTTATATTCGTCAAAACTTACGTCAAACGTTGGGCGCTTATACTCATCTACCGAGAATGACTCATACCCTTTTGTACCGTAATCTGCCTTGATAGAGAATCGTCCAGTCAGTCCACTTGTAGGCAGCTCAAAGTCGGCTGCAGCAGTACCGAAGCTGTCTGTAGTCACTGACTTACGTCCAATCTCCTTATAATTAGCGTCACGTAAGATCATATCGAAGGTTAGTCCGCCTGCAGCCTTCGTCTTATAGCCTTGCTTTGTATTCTGATAAGCAATGACAGATGCGTGCACTGTCTGTCCAGGACGATAGATACTCCTATCCGTGAAGACCTCAGTTACCAAGTTGTCATAGTTTCTCCCGCTGTAATCATACGAACTTTCCAGTCTTACTTCCCTAAAGGCTTTATCCTTACTCGTAGCGACATAGATCTTTGGGGTATTGCTTTCCGTCTCAAACACAACCTCCCCTTTCTTGTTCGTCACCTGCTTCTTGACAACAGAAGGCTTACCATAATATTCTTCATAGGTAGCTCTAACCTTTACATCGGCTACTGGTTGCCCATCCACAACATTAACTACAACATACCGTGACAGGCCCTTCGGCTGCTGTTCAGACATGACATAGAGGTCACTAACATAGTAGAAAGCATACTCTGGTCGGACATCCTTATTAGAACTCTCTATCTTAATAAGGTAGACACCCAAAGGTAATGTAGGCATTAAGAAGGAGTCCTTCACCTCTTCATAGTCCTTATGACCAGTGTAAGTACGGTTGATTGTCTGCTTTGTTGCGGGCAACAGGCTTGCCATCAACTTGTCCCTATCCTCCTCATCATTGACACTAAGGCGGTGATCTCCAGCCAGTCTCGTACGCGTAACAGTTACAGTAACATTCGACAAGTTGCGTGTATTCAGTCTAACCCAGTTATTCTTCTCCGACGAACTGACATTAGACTTATCAAAACGAGCATCGAACATCGGTTTTGTCAGTGACATACGGATATTACGTAAACGCACTATTCGCTTCCATGAGGCCCATCTAACAAGGGCATCATCAATATAAGCTATCTTCTTCTCAACGGGTGTGTCCTTGCCCATACATAGATAACGTTGTATTGCAACTTCCCCACTTATAGGCAAGTCGCTATACTCTTGCATGAGTGAGTCGAGCTTTGGAATACTCTCTTCCTTCTCCTCTATCCCCATCAAGGCCGTGTAGCAAGCTGCTTCTCGGTTTCCAACGCTTTTGTAATAACTATGTAGTTTATCGTAGTTACCCACCTGCATACCAATAACATGCAACAGGTCGCCCTTGAAGATATTATCGTCTTTACCGATTTCTACCAACGGCTGAAAGTCAGCTGCTTTCTGGCTTGCCAACAGAGAAGGATTGGCAAGTGCCTTCTTAAAGTATTCATCAGCATTACCAGCATCTTCATTCCGATCTATCACACCCAAGACACAGTTGTAGATAGCCGATAAGACCTCATCCTTACCTTCTACCATCTTTGCCTTTGCCTTCAATCGTTTCAGCTCCACCTCAGCAGAATCTGGAGCTATCTCTGTCCGTAACCTTGATGCCATCAGACTTGCTGCCAACACCTGCCCATAGGCTTTCTCCTTCTGTGCCTTCCGTTCAATCTGCTGCAATAAGCTGATTTGTGTCTTTGGCAGGTCCATTCTCTCTGCTTGATTTACTTGTTGCCATAAGGCATCGAAACTCTGTGCTGTTACGCTGATAGGCAACAACAGAAATATAATTGATAAAATGATAAGGGATTTTCTCATACTCTCTTTCTTTTTATTAATTGCAAAGATAATGATTTCAAAGGATATTTCAAAAGATGAACTATGTATATTATAGAGTATTAATATTCCTACCTTATTATATAATTAAACGTATCGAAGCGTGTAAAGCCCATCTTCTCCAACTGCTGCCGACTCTCTTGTCGGTCTTTGTCTGTGTTATATTTGGGTATTAAGGGTAAGCGAATAATCACCTTATCAGCATACCCGTTCGCTGCTAACCACTGAAGGTTACTGATTACCAGAGCGTTGTCTTTACAAGTGTATGCCTTATAGATATCAGGGTTCATATCCTTAATATCAACATACCACAGCTTTATCAAAGGGGCAACAGACTTGACCCTCTCAAGCTGTACATTGAGTGACGTCTCTATTGTCAACATCCATTCAGGGTTCATTATGCCTGCAAAGGCCTTGATGAAGTCTGAATGTAAGAGGGGTTCACCACCTCCAAAGCAGATGCCACCACCCGTTGCCATAAAGTAGAGGTCGTCTATCTCCACCTCACTATATAACTCTCCTGGCGTCATCCTGCACCATACCCCGTCAGCTTGTAAGCACTGAGGATTTAAGCAGTAGGCGCAATGAAGCGGACAACCATGGAACCCTACCAATGTTGTTACACCCTCCCCATCGGTAGAGAGCCTATGCCGATTGATGGCTATAAACGGTGATGTTAATTCTGACTGCATTTCTCTTGATGGGATTGTGGGGCTGTACTGTTTTCTAACTCTTTCTCTAAATACTCCCTGTCTATCTCTCCTACTTTGTCAAGAGAGGGTTCTAAACGGACAACCATATCGTTAGAATTACGAATAGACTTCACTGCTACCACCTTATCTATATACCCATAAGATGAGAACACGAGCGTGTCATTGCGATTAACCTGCAAGGCAAACCTTCCATCTTCGCCCAAAGACACTCTCTTCTTACCACCTTGTATAATAATATTAACCTCAGAAGCTGCCTCACCAGATGACGCATTAAGCACTCGCCCACTAATAGCTATGGAGCACTTCAAATCTCTTGTGCGTGCTTCTGGCATAACTTCTGTCTCGCCCTGAACTAACATATCTATAGAATCCTGAGCTTTGCTCTCAACGTTGCAAGCTTTGGGACTATTCTGACATGATGTAAGCGGGACCGTAGCAACACAAAGACCTGCAGCCAAACCAGCCACCTTCATGCCCCATCCCTTGCGTTTCCGTTCTCTTAACTGTGTCTCTAAATAGCGTATCTCTGCCTCACAAGCAGGGCAAGTACCCGCACACTCCCCTTCATAGTGACATTCTTTGGGTTGATAGCTAATACCATTCGCATTTGCTATCTGCTGCCGAATACTCTTTAATAGCTTACAAGTACTCTTCCCTTTCACCATAACCTTAATCTTTACTTACACTTCTTCGTCTTCTCCATGTGCGACTTCACCTTATAAGTTCTACGACCATATACATCATCGCCATATATTGTCTTCGTAACTACAGCAAGGTCTCCAAGCATCACATTTCCATCGGTTTTAAGAATAATAACATTATTCTCTGAACGTAAAAGAGAACTTACACGAACCTTTTGCTTCTCATAACCGATATATGAAATAACCAACGACGTGTTTGATGGTACTTTCAAAGCAAACTGTCCATCGATATCTGTTGCAATGCTCTTGTTTGTTCCGTCTATAAAAACACCTGCCCCTATCATTGGTTCTTTATTTTCTGCGTCTATGACCATTCCACGTACAACCACAGGTGATGCACAACTATCAGAAAGGTCTACTACCTTTACTTCGGCTTTCTTGGTTGTTTGTACAGGAGAGTTAGCCGTACTATCAGACTTAACAGCTTGCGCAGCAGCGGTCATCGGCATTACCGTAGCGCAAATACCTGCTGCGATACCAGCCACCTTCATACCGAAGCCATTACCCTTACGTGCTTTCAGCTCCCGTTCAAGGTCCCTTGTGGTGACACTCCTTAGGCAGATAGCTGATACCATTGGCATCCGCTATCTGCTGCCGAATACTCTTCAGCAACTTACAAGTACTCTTTCCTTTTACCATAATCCTTATCCTTACTTACACTTCTTTTTATTCTTCTCCTTATGCGTCTTCGGCTTATAAGTCCTATGACCATACACATCATCGTAGTTTGGCACAACAGTCACGACTCCTCCTGCTATGCACGATAAACCCGATAAATCAGAGACTTCCAGTATGATAACATTATTATCAGAACTTAAAAGAGAACTTACACGAACCTTCTTATCCTTACAACCTATATATGAAATAACCAACGACGTGTCTGATGGAACTTTCAAAGCAAACTGTCCATCGATATCTGTTGCAATGCCCTTGTTTGTTCCGTCTATAAAAACACCTGCCCCTATCACTGGTTCTTTATTTTCTGCGTCTATGACCATTCCACGTACAACCACAGGTGATGCACAACCATCAGAAAGGTCTACTACCTTTACATCGCCTTTCTTGGCTGTATGTACAGGACGATTAGCCGTACTATCAGACTTAACACCTTGCGCAGCAGCTGTCATCGGTATTACCGTAGCGCAGATACCAGCTGCAATACCAGCCACCTTCATACCGAAACCATTACCCTTACGCGCCTTTAACTCACGTTCAAGGTAACGTATCTCCTCTTCACAAGCAGGGCAAGTACCTGCACAATCCCCCTTGTGATGACACTCCTTAGGTTGATAGCTAATACCATTGGCATCCGCTATCTGCTGCCGAATATCCTTCAGCAACTTACAAGTACTCTTTCCTTTTACCATAATCCTTATCCTTACTTACACTTCTTTTTATTCTTCT
>QWCT01000306.1_pt1 | contig 25140 bp, 39 predicted proteins | sample 1972681 | NCBI WGS metagenome assembly QWCT01 (sample SAMN09866701, study PRJNA288562) | Human oral metagenome isolate pre3_saliva, whole genome shotgun sequencing... | isolation source: mouth | host: Homo sapiens | place: USA: California | reverse complement strand
GAATTTTCACAAGGCGCCTGTTGGCACTAAGGACGAAATGCAAGCGCTCGATCTTAAATATCGCGCTATGACTCACGTTCCAACCACAATCGAAAAGACTATGACACCTGCTCAGTTGTATGACGCAGATTGTCCTTTATGGTGTGCCGAATATAGTATTGAACAATTGAGTCATTATTTCACAATGGCGCTCGAATCGCCACCTGGAAAACTAATCATCGACCTTATGGAAAATTATATCATTCCTAATATTATTGCCCAAAATATTTTAGGAAATAATGACATTATCGGAAACATTCATAGTAACAGTGGATATCCATCTAAAATTATGTCACATCAAGCAACATCGGGTCTAAGTTGGACAAGCGCAACCAAAAAACCATCAAATTAATCATTTTCATAGAAAGGGGTTTCTATATTGACAATTACCAATCATAACAAATTGACATCACAAGAATGGGGCGTTCTATATGACTCGCTAAAAACTATAAAAAATCCGGATACAAATGTGTTACGACAGTTCCTAGAAGCGCCTTATAAGAAAGTGTTCACACAAGCTGACAGCGAACAGTATCATTACAATTATATCAAGGCATTACAACTAAAACTGGAAACTCTCACCAAAGAACCAACACCAATCGAAAAAACAATGACCCGTTCGCAGTTATACTTAACAAACAATCCATTATGGACAAACAATATGAGACCAAAGGACATCATTGAAATCATCGCAGCAGCCCCGTAGCTCAAAAACTATGGAACCGAGAACCAAATCACCAATATGTTTGATAAAATCATCGATTTTAATGGAGACGTAAATTATCTGAAATTAAATGAATTGTATCAATAAAAGGAACTCGCATGAAAATCATCGAAACAAAACCTAAAACGAACAACATATCGCGTAAAACGTGGAAGTACTTGTATAAGCGACTAGGCGAAATCGCAAATCCCCAACTAAGCGCACTAAAAGATTTTCTAGAAGCACCTTTCCAAATAGTATTCACATCCGAAGAAGCGCAACAACAAAAAGCCTATGACCAATATATGTCGGTTCTACAGCTTAAACTTGACGGAATGACAAAAGAACCTAGTTCAATTGAAAAAACTATGACTCGCGCTCAACTATTTCTATGCAACAGTTCTTTATGGACAATCGGCTTACGACCAGACGCAATCAAACTTATTTTAAGTACGTATCGCAAAACAAAAAACATTGGCGCGCCCAACATTATTGTTCGAATCATTAACGAAGCCATCACAAACTACGGTGTCATCGATAATCGACAATTAAAAGAAATTCTCAAAGAAAATAATATCGCATAGAAAGGAACCACCATGACCAAACGTAAAGAAATGATCCAAGAAGCGCGTCATGAACTTCACATGGCTACACTAACAGTAATCAAAATTGACCAACTAAAAAAGAGCACGCCATTACTTGAACGACTATTCTCAAAAGAATATAAAATCAAAGTCAATCAACTGATGACGGAATATAGCATCTACCGTTGTCATGCTGAATCATTGCTGGATAAACTATAAAAATCACGGAAAGGAAACATAAAAATGCTCGCGAACACTAACAAACAAGAACGCATTCAAATGGCGACCGAAGGTGAAAACATTGAAGCGCTCGTCGAAAAAAATGAGCCCGAAGTCCTAGCTGAGCTCATTAAAAACGGATACGCAAAAGAACACTACGATAAATGGAAAACACACGAACACGGTAACGTTCGCTATGCATTAGCCTGTATCGGTCTCTTTCCAGAAATCTTCATCAACGACAAAAATCCAAGTGTTCGTGAAGCAGTCGTACGGCATCATCCCGAATATTGCGGTCAACTACTGGCTCGGAACAAAAAGCGTCACTGGAAATTCGTTTGCGACCTGATCAACACAAGGACTGACCTGAAATATGTCAAAGAATTTCTCAACGCAAAAATACCGAAAGCTGTCAACAAAGACAAACTGCACGCTATTCGTCTTTATTACGCCACTAAAACCACTGCACCAACCATGATTGAAAAAACCATGTCGCCAGCACAACTATTCCAAGCTAATAGTCCATTTTGGGCGACAGGCTTGACAATAACACATATTCGAAACATTCTAGAATTGTATACGCAAGTCGAGCCCGACGCCTTCTTCAAATATGAAAAGACGATGACCACCGCACAGTTGTACAATGCAGGAAGTCCGTTATGGGCTCGTGAATATACTATTTACAGACTATTTTGTTATATGCGATATTCAACTACCGCAAAACTCATTAAAAACACTAATGACCAATCTGCAATATAACAACATAGAAAGGAACTGAAACAATGGACTTAAAAGAATTTGAACACCAAGTCCTCGCAGGCGAAATCACTGATTTCGAGCCGTATTTCGAAAATGGTAGTATTAATTATCATCTGCGTTACATCCTCGCAAAGAACAACATCGAAGTAGATCGTATCATCGACATGGACGGACCTGGAACAATCCTCGGATTCATTAAAGACAAAGTTCATATTGACCGTTACAAAGAATGGAAAGATCATCCATTAGTTGATATTCGAAAAGAACTAGCTAAAGCGGGATATTTCCAAGATGATTTCATCAACGATCCAAACGTTAAAGTACGCCAAGCCGTTATCGAAAACGACATGCGCCAAGGACTAAAACGATTGCATGACAAAGAAGACCGACAGAATATTAAGTACATACTGCTTCACAGCACGAACCCTAATGTTAAACTTCTATCCGCTTATATCGAAGCTACGAAAAAATATCGAAACAGTATTCACGATTATCCAGAACCCGCATTAGAATTAAAACTCAAAGGAATGCGCTATGCTCCGACTGCAATTGAAAAAACAATGAGTGAAAAGCAATTGTTCGAAACAGGTTGCCCTCTTTGGACGAAACCGTACACGCCCAATAAAATATTCTACATCATTGCCGCTCAAAGAAATTTAACAAAACAAGGTTTTACTAATTTCAATAAAGCATTATACGACGTAATCAAAGAAAACGAAGACCGCTTCCACAAAGAATCATTTGAGGAACTCACCATTAGAAAACTAAACGAAAGGAAATAACATGGACTTATTCGAATTCCAAGAAGCGGTTAAAAAGGGTGAAATCACCGATTTCGAGCCTTATATGCGTAAGCAAAAGTTTGACATGCATCGAATGATTTTAGCTGAAAACGGTATCGAAGTGAATCGCATTATTAAACGTGACGGCAACCAAGTCATCATTAACTTAATCGAACAAGGACTTGAAACTAAAAGTTACGACGACTGGAAAAATCATCACAACTATAAAGTTCGTTACGCATTAGCTGAAAAAGGTTACTATCCAGATTTGTATATTAAAGACAAATCACCAGATGTACGTCGGGAAGTCATCCGGCAATATCCGAAACAAAGGCTCAAACGAATGCACAACCATAATGATCGCTATAATATTCGATTGGCGTTAGTAGAAGAAACTAATCCAGACATAGAAGTGCTAAGTACCTTCTTAGAAACCATCACAAAATCTGAATTGAAAGAAGCATTCGCGCAAAACGACATACAAGCGCTTCAACTAAAACACAAAGCATTAACTACTGTACCGTCAGCTATTGAGAAAACAATGGAGCTGTCACAATTGAATGCATTCTTCCACATCTAAAGGACAAACCAAGAACAGAAGAAACGTTCAACGAGGCACTAGCCGCTATTTATAAACCAAAAATACATATGGATAAATTCGGAAGAACCTATATCAGCTAGAAGGGAACAAACACATGTCTCAACAACTCAAAGAAAAACTCATTCTCATCGCCGCGATCGTAGTGGCACTTTTGATTATCATCGCCGCAGGAATCACAGGATACATCGCTATCACAGATCCTAGCTCACGTACAGGTATTGGCACAGCGGTTGCGTCATCACCATTGTTCGTAATCGTAGCCTACTATATTTACAAGGTGATGAAATAAAATGACTATGCAAACAACAGTAAACAAACTTTTAAACAGCATCGCTATCGATAACAATGTCGTACAAAACGCACTAGGTAACGACAACGAAGTTATTCAATGCGCATGCGTACGCGGTGGTCACTTAAAATGGAAATATGAAGATTGGGTACAACACAGCAAGCCCAGCGTACGAAAGCTCATCACAGAAAAATATCATGAGTACATTCCACTACTACCTTTCGAAACTGACTGGGAACTAAATGAAGTCAAAAACTACTTACTTGAACACTCTAAGCCGAATCTCGAAGTTCTTGAAAAATTTCTCGCAAAAGTCGACCCAACTCAAAATCACAATACAGAAATCATCGCACTACAACTAAAACACGAAACTCTAACACGCGGTATGACCACCATTGAAAAAACCATGAGTCTCACGCAACTCTGGCAATCAGGTAGCCCGTTTTGGACAGAAAAGTTAACAGGGTATCAAATTGTCGATGTTCTCTACGCACATAGTTGGAGCGACAAACTTAGAAATGAGTTCGATTTCGAAAAAGCATATAACAACGCAAACAATCCGCTTAATCAACGATTGACGAGAGCCCGTCCATATCTAAACATAGACGAGATATTATTAAACGAGGAACCGAAATGCAACAAATGTTTAACACCTTTGATTTATTAGTCCCGCCTGAAAAACCCGAAAAATCTGATCCTTTCCAGCGCCATATATTCAAACTCAAACGAGACACGTGGGACTACCGATTTGACAACCTAAAAACCTATAGAAAGCCGACTATTCAAGAACTTGAAAAATTCTTCAGTCAACCACCGTATGCCTTCAGTACTATTTTTCATTCACTCAAGCTTAAATATCGTGCTCTAACAACGGAGCCATCAATCATCGAAAAAACCATGTCTCCATATCAGTTATATGCATCGGGCAGTCCACTATGGACAAACGAATTAACAGCTGAAGAAGCAGATGCGATTTTGAAACACACAGTTGGAACTTGCACGTTAACCGAAGACGAATTCAACGATAGATATAGCAAAGCAATCACAGGTGAACTAACTAAAAAACCGTTCACTTTGAATTTTTGGCAATAAAAAGGAACTAAGATGACAATCGACGATAAACCAATCACCGACTACCTAAAACAATATAATAAATTACTCAAACAAACCAATCCTGATATCGACGAGCTTAAAAACTTCTTAGAAACCAACCAACATCACGAACAAACATTCGGCATTCAAGCTCTCGAACTAAAATATCTAGCCATAACTGCGATTCCGACCACAATCGAAAAGACTATGTCACCATATCAATTATATGCGTCAAACAGTCCACTCTGGACAATCGAACTCAGCGCTCTAAGCATTGAAAGTTTTCTAGATATCGAAAAGAATAAAGGCAAATTGTCAAAAACAATGTTCGAACGAACATACGATTACGAAACACAAGGGGCATATAGCTTCGACATAGAATCTGGCGGTTCACCATATACTCATTCGATAACTATTACAAAGAAAGGATAGTTCATGCCTATAACAGACCCAAACATAATGATCGAAATGATCCAAAACGGCGAAGGCGTCGAACACTACGAAGAGTGGTTACACTACAAAAACCTCCCAAATCTTGGAGATATCACTGTAAAGTGGGAATTAGCTAAACACGGATACTTCCCTGAATACTTCTTAAACAATAACACACCCGGCGTTGCTACGTATGCACTCAAAGCCCACCCCGAATATTTACCAGATTTAATCGAATCAACTAAATATGAACATGTTTTCGCTGTCCATGGGATTCTAATCGACAAACAAGACGTAACCGAAAATGAATTGCTAACCCACATCTACATCTTGACCTGGAATTTATCAAACAACCCCCACGATTACAGAGGGTACACTGAAATTGACCTCCGAGCTGAAATGCGCATAAAAATCGCCGCTGAAAAAGCGACATTGAACAACTTCGAAAAAACCATGTCACGAGAACAATTATACGATGCAAAAAATATCGCATGGGCAAAAGGTTTAACCGTTCGTGAAATCGAACAGTGGCGCTTAGAATATGACAAAAAGCATCCATATATAGATATGGATACACTCCGCGAACAAGAAGGATGGTTAGATGTATATTACGAATACGATGAATAAAAATACTGCGTTCACAGAACAATTTAACGAATTACGTGAACAAACTAATCCGGATATCCACAACCTTGAACATTTTCTTAAAACAGCGCAAACCATCGAACACACACATAATCTCAAAGCGCTACAACTAAAATATCAAGCTATGACTACAATCCCAACCACAATCGAAAAAACTATGTCACCGTGGCAACTATATGAGTCAAACAGTCCGCTCTGGGCTGTCGAACTCACAGCTCGTGGGCTTGAAAGATTTATAATTCGAGAAAAGTATAACGGCAAGCTACCAAAAATCTTGTTCGATGATTATTATAACAACGCAATACAAGGATTCTACTTTGATGACAACGTCGATTTTGACTCACTCTATCCAACATCAATAACGAATTTAAAGAAAGGAAAATAACCAATGCCAACCTACGCTCACATTCAAACCGATCAAACCGACGCATGGTATCGCGTCTTGAACTATTCAGACTTAGAACATCCTGAAAAAGCCGTCGACGCATATCTCTATCTTGACGACCTCGCAGAAATGCACCGCACCGCTTTGATTCAACGGCTATATAGCTCACCAGAAATGGCTGAAATCATGCTCGACCAAATGGATCATCCTAAAGATACGCTCAAAACTAAAAAGACACTTTACGTCAATAAAGTTGGCGGTTTCTATCCCGATCCAACTGACGACGAAATCGTAGAAATTAAAGAATGTCCGCAACGACCTCTCGCTAAAAATCAAGGTTTCACAGGCTGGCTCGACGCGACAGGACAATTCCACGAATGTACTTATGGAACACACAACGAAATCGCACACAACCATAACATCACGGAAGATGATTCAGCCATCTATTTCGCATGTGCGACATCGCCTATTACAAACAGTCTTACAGATGTCGCGGAAACAGGCTATCTCAAGCCAACACAAGCACAATTAGACTGGCTCGAAACCTATAAAGATCAAATGTCACCGACACAACGTGAAATGCTCGATATCAAATAACTTTAAAGAAAGGAGCCCCATGTTCAACCCCGGAAACTTCGCACTCTACAACAAAAAACGCGTCATCGTTCTCGCAATCGAAAACAATAACGCAGAAATCTTAGACGGTTCGATTAAAACAACTGTACCATTATCTAAATTGGACACATATGTGCAAATCCCTCAAGGTATGACGCCCGTTTCAATGTCTCTTGCGCAAGAACATACTGTTAATGCTATTTGCGCGACACTCGGCTATCAATTCAACGGTCTTTGCATGCATGATGTTTCCACATTTATTGCACGTTTTAAAGAAAAATCAATGCAATTTCAATCCGCACACGTTGTTAAACGTGCGACATAAGTATTCTTGTAATCAAACGCAACCGAGGACGGTTGCAGGCGGACTACGTCCGCACCCCTTTAAAGCGGGGCTGCGCCCCGAACCCGGCTTAGAACAATTAGAAAGTGCAGAGCAGATAGATTCGTTTGGTGAGATAGGATGTGGTGGTTATTTAGCAAGACGAATGTCTTGCTATTTTATTTTACGACATCTACATAGCGAAAACGCCAAGCGTTTTCCATTCTCTCTTGCGAATATTACTCAACGAATTACTTAAAAGGAGACTATTTTCATGCCATTTAATAAAAAACAATTAGAAAATTCTTTAAAAAATCACGGTATCGATTCTTCTGTTACGTTGAACTCAGACCTCGGATTTTACAGTATTCGATTCAAGTCCACTGACAATCACACTGAAACAATCAAATACGAAATCGAACACATCGACAACGATAACGTTTTACTCCAACTGACAGTCAACTCGAAAGTTCGTAACACAACTATTAAATTAGCATCAGGAACAGAGCTCTACATCGAAGAATTCGACCCATATGCTTTCTTAGAGACAACGTTTTCACGCAACAAAATTGTTGCGCCTGCAAATATCGAAACCGTACTCGCTGACGAAGTTCAAGCTATTATCGACGACGTAAAGCAATATAGCGTGTAATCGCTTAGAAAACTAGAAAGGAACTAACAAAATGCCATCTTACGAACAACAATTAGAAACGTATTTAAAGAACCACGGAATCGACGCTTCTGTCGAGTATGACGACAGCGTTAATCAATACGACATTACTTTTACGACAGTCGTTGAAGAAATATGCATCTCAATCAACTTTAACGATATCCATTACGATTTTGGATTAGTTGCGGCTATGATCACAGCCTATAAACAAATCGATCAACAAGTTGAAACAGATTGGACCGAAGTTGACATCAAACAAATCAGCTCGAGCCAAATTCTCATTAAATTTGAGATCGTGCAAGTTCTGTACGACACAACATTCGAATCACCATCCGGAACAAACGTAACTCTTTCAATAACAGATACCTTTAAAAAATCACAACTAACATTTACACGACAAAAAATCGTCTCTCGTGCAAATCTCAATACAGAACTCACAAACGAAGTTCAAGCTATTATCGACGACGTGAAACAATATAGCGTGTAATCGCTTAGAAAGGAGTCGACTATGACAAACAATACAAGAATGCCGTCGACGACTGAATTGCGAATCATTCATCAATTTGTAGATCCGCATAGCACTAAAAATCGCACATTAGAACAAATTCTAAATGAAATCAATGATGTCAATCTCATTATCAAACTCATCAAGCATAAACAAGCATGCGATTTCTATGACCAGTGGAAAGACCATTCCGACAGCAATGTCAGACTGGCTTTAGTATCCAACGGATATTTCCTCGACTATTACGTACATGACGAAATAGACAATATTAGACATATGGCTATATATAAACAACCAAAGATAAGACAAAAACTCTTAGAAAATCCAACGGTCGATGAATTATCGTTCGTGCAAGACTATTTATATAACGAATCTGAACCAGACAGGAGTCATTTAGAAAAATACTTAGACTTGTGTTCAAAAGAGTACATCGACAACGAGAAAACAGGTCAACATGAAGCTTTATCAATCAAGTATTCAGCTTTAACCTGCAATATAGACACTATCGCCAAAACAATGTCGCCTGCACAATTATACAAAGCAAATAATCCACTTTGGATAACCGGAGTTAACGTGACAACTATTAAATCCATTTTCATATTAGAAAACAAATTAGGAAAAGACGTTGTTATTGCTAAGCATATAGACGAATTCATGTAAGCTACCGATAGTGCTAAAAATTCAATAGAAAGGAACGCAATCATGGTCAAAAAACCACTCAAAGACGCTCTACAAGACGGAACTGTGAGCGTTGAATACTGTTTACAACGGAAATCGAAACAAGATCGTATCTATATGGCCAAGCATGGTTTGTATGTCGACGAGTTAATCGCACTAAATGACCCTCGACTGCTCATTGAGTTGATTCAACATGGTCGTGCACAAGAACATTACGATGCATGGAAAACACACAAAGACGGCGAAGTGCGTCGAGCTTTAGCCTACGACGGTTATTTCCCCAACCATTTTATTCAGGACAAAAATAAGCGAGTTCAAAAAGCGGTTCTCAACAAACATCCTGAATATTGTGGCGTCTTACTCAACCGTTCTAATAGAAGTCACTGGGAACATATCGCACAAATGATCGACGAGAATTGGTCACTTCGCGATATCAAAACATTTCTAGACGCACAGATCCCTGATGGTGCGTATAGCCCACGACTCACTTCTATTCGCACCTATTATCAAGCAGGGATAACTGTGCCAACATTAATTGAAAAGACAATGTCACCCGCCCAACTTTTCAAAAGTGAAAGCCCCTTGTGGGCGCACGGACAGACAATCTATCGCATTCAAGAAGTGCAAGACCTGTACGATCGAATCAAACATGACAAGCGGAAGAAATCTGAGTTTTATAAACTATTCGATGACTTGTTGAATAGTAAAACTCATTATTGGACGGCGTGTCATATTGAGGAAATGTGAAATAGAGCACATCATCAGACAAATTAGAAAGGAACGCAAATGTTACAAGAACTCCTAATGCCTCACATCAATATCATTCTCGTTACAGTTTGCATGTTGCCACTTTACGCGATCGGCGTGTTTCTATTTATCATCGCACCGTGCATGGCGCTATCGATTGCCTTTCCTACTATTTTCGATCGAAAACTCCTAAAAGACAACTGGTTTATAAACGTCGCAGCCTTCGTCATAACTATCGTATGTGGCGTCTTCTTAACGACAGGCCTATATTTATCGTACACATTCGCGCACGATACATTCACAGTAAACGAAGGGTTGAATCGACCTTTAACCGAAAACTTCAGTTTTACGAAAACATGCGGACAAATCGTTATCGAACCGAAACATCCAAACGCCTTACGATCTATCCTCCAAAATAATAATGTGATAAACATCACAAGCGAAACAGACGAAGCATATAGTTTTATCGAGAAAGGTCACGTCTACCAAATTCCGAAAACTATCGTCGAACAGAAATAGAAAGGAAATAATCAATGCTAACAGAAAAAGAATTACGAAATCGACTTAAAAATTCCGAATTCTTTTACTATAAAAAGAACTCGAAAACGTTATCACGAAAAGAACGTCGTCAATTAAAACATTACGGTTATTTGAGTCAGGTTGCTTGGAACGCTGACGATGCTATTCTAAACATCGCGTGGTACAGTATGCTAGCATCGGACAATGCAGATAATCAAAAACTAGCCAATTCACTCAAGAACGTCCACGAACAAATTTACAGTTTCTATCACGAACTGAAAACGATTCCAGACCTATCGGACTTGGCAGTGTTCTTCCGTCACACATACAACATTTTATCTATCTATAAGAAAAACTCGCCCGTAGTCATGACGTACCACCGTGCCGAAATCGCAACCGAGAACATCCATTTAGAAGGAAATCAACAGTTTGTCCTAGACTGGTTGCTTGAACGTTTGCGTATCATCATGGCATCCGACGGTGAACGTCAACGTGAACATGTTGCGAAATTCTTGGACGTTTGGTCTGAGGTTTACGGAATGTTTTGGTGGTAGAAACCGCTTTCACGAATAACTCAACAGATTCCTGTTGATAATCACTGTACGATGTTTTTCTATAGACATCGTATAAGCAATTTAAAACGCCCTCTGAGGCGTTTTTTTTATTTGGACATCTATTTATATTCGGAATAGTTTTCTCGCCCTCAGAGGCTCTTTTACGAGTTATACGAGCACTATAAATGTTACCGTACGCTCAAACGCAACCGAGGACGGTTGAAGGCGGACTACGTCCGCACCTCTCTAAGACGGGGCTGCGCCCCGAACCCGACTTAGAACAGTTAGAGGGTGCAGAGCAGATAGATTCTTTTGGTAAGATAGATTGTGGTTTCTATTTAGAAGGTTACGTGCAATGCACTTACTTGTTTGGCTGTTTTTGAAAATTCTGATTTAATGGTTATCATTTTAGTGCCAACTCTTCAAGCTAATCATATCAATCGATTTCACGTTTTTGGCACTATTTTCGAAAAAGTGAGACTAATTTATTTTCGACTTTGAATTTGTAAACTATATAATTTGATACACATAATATTCTGAAGTCTATATAAACTTTTTTTGCCCTCGAAAATAATGTCAATTCAGCATCACATTTTTAATCGAACAAAGTGGTGCCATTTTCGACAAAGTGGTGTCAAAATCAGCAAAAGTGGTGCCACTCGGAATACGCGTCAAAACGCTTGTTATCATTGGCTTTATCTATTATTCGTTTCTTTTATTGGCACCATTTAAGAAAAAAGTAGTGCCACCTCTTTAAGCTAATAATACCAAGCGATTACGTACTCTTTGGCACCACTTTTTAATGTTTTACCAAAGAAGTTTTCAGTAAACTAGCTTTCGATTATTGTCCTTGTAAACTATATAATTTAATATAACCGTGTTTTAAGATTGAACTAAACTTTTCGACCCCCTAAAACGGTGTCAGAGCTATTTTTCAGTCGAAAACCCTCGTCAAATAAGGATTTCTTCTGGCACCATTTTTGGTGCCATTTTGGTGTCACCCGATGATGCCTATTCTATTAGAGCAATTATCAGAAAATTCTAAATGTTGTTCTATAAATTTTTTTATTTGACAGTTGACAAATTTTGTTGTATAATGAAATCACAATCAAACAACAAAGGATTTTATTATTATGGTTCATCCACTCAGAAACCTCGACGGCGAATTCATCTTCGCACGCCTTCGATTGGAAAAAGCAATGAAAGAAGAATTTGATAATTTAGCTAAAAAAGACGCAAGATCGACAACCTATTTATATAACGAAGCCCTCGCAGAATATCTCGAACGTCATAGTGACTATGAACGACATTGAGGTGCGCTATGGTTAGAATTACTCCAAATAAACTATTTATCGAAAAATTTAAACAGAAATACAGCGCTAAAACACAACGCGATCTATTCGATTTTTTCGATTATATTTTATCCGATCAAGTGCAACCCTTTGACGTTGATTCACAAGAGGAATTAACCAAACACATAGGCAGAATCGCATTAGAATTAACAACAATTCACATTACTAACAAAGCTATGCGTATCGGAAAACTACCAACTGATGACGATTTTAATAAATTTCGATTTGAAACACTTGAAACCGTTTTATTGATTTTAGCATTCGTACCGATTGTACGTCTCGATTTGACGTCAAATAGTAAAACAAACAATCTTGCAATGTTCAACTATTTCGAACAACACGCGGGTACATACCAATTCGACACAACATACTTTGACGAATTAGTCGTCACAATCAACTCCCATGCAACGATATCTACGTTTAAATCGTGCAATGCAATGTTACAAACAATAGCACCAAAAGAAACAGAACAAAAGCGAAAGGATTTAGTTGTGGTCGGTAACGGCATCTATAATAAAGAAACTAAAACATTAGAACCGTTTCGACCAGACTACGTCACAACCACCAAAATTACAACTAATTACAATCCAAACGCACAACTAGCAATCATTACGAACCCTGACGGCACGACATGGGATGTCGAATCATGGTTGAAAGATTTAGCAGGCAACATTTCAAACGAATACGATGACGATACCTACAAACTCTTTTGGGAAATCATCGCAAGCGTAATCAATCCCGATCAAGTCAATGCAAAAGCTATTTTCTTTTATTCATCTGTTGGTAACAACGGAAAAGGAACATTTGGACAGTTACTTAAAAACCTCGTCGGACAGAAGAACTACTCGTCTCTTTCAATTCCTGCGTTTAAGCACGAATTTATGAAAGAACAGCTTCTTGGGAAAACGCTCAACATTGCAGACGAAAACCCTGTTGACATTTACGTTGATGATGTACAAGACTTTAAAGCGATGATCACAGGCGATGACATTATGATCAACCGCAAGAATGAAAAACCAATCGTTGCTCAAGTTAAAGCCATCAATATCCAAATGCTCAATGGGCTTCCAAAAACACGCGATAAATCCGATTCATTCTATCGACGTTTGATTATTGTACCATTTAGTTATTCGTTTACGAATAACGGTGAGCGTCCATATATCAAACATGATTATATGTACCGCACTGAAGTTCTTGAATACGTTCTAAAACGAGCCCTCGAATTAGATCCTTTCTCAGAATTCACCGTTCCATCACGTTCCGAAGTAGCACTAAACCAATACAAGGAAGATAATAACTCAGCCGTAGAGTTTTGGAATTACTTCGAAAACCAATTCACGTGGGACTTTATTCCTCAAAACTTTCTATATAAACTCTACGTAGCGTGGTTCCAAGACGAACACGGGACTGAGCGTGGGAGTTGCTTCTCTAAGAAAACATTCTTAGCACACATTGAAAATCATCTGAAAACAAATGATTTATGGGAATTCCGCGCAAACCGAACAACCTGCCCAAACCCGTTACGAATCAACGGTCGAATGGATGCAGACGAACCTCTTATCACTGAATATAAGTTGACAGACTTCTATGATCCTGATTATAAAGGATCTGATCCAGAACTAAAACGAAAATTTCAACGTGTCGAACGAGGGCGCGGAATTATTCGCGTCACTCCACAAATGAACACAACAAACTAACATCTAGATTGGATAAATTATGTTTTACACTAAACCATTTGATACAAAATGTATGGTTGTAGTCGATTCACGCATTATCAGAGCGATCGATTTTATGTCAAACCATACCAACGTACCCCTAAAAAATGTTTCTGATATGCGGGAACATATTCGTGATATTGTAACCGAATACTATCAAGAATGTTACGCCCAAGCTTTATTAAAAAACAATGGTCGTGAACCAAAAAGCTTTAAAATCACTACAATAGAATATGTTCTTCTATTGCTAAACATTGTACCACTAGCACGGATAGAACGCACCATTGAATACGAGTATTCAACAAAAACAAAATCAGTTGTTTGCATTTACGATTTTGATGAAGAATCACCCACGTACGGTCGATACGTGCCAGCTCAAGAACTTATGATGGATATCATTCGTGATATAGAACCCTTCAAAACAGCTAGTCATTATCAGCACACATACAAAGTTTTAACTGCATTTGTTCCGCATAAAGAAGAAAACGCCATCGAAACTAAGCATCCGAGAACACAAGAAAACAACTCTGTTTTCGAATTCTTAAGCGAGTTTCTTCCACGATTCAAATGGGAAGTGCTTCCGACAAAATTTCTTTACAAACTATATGAATCATGGATGTCAAAAGATAACGCAAACGAAAAACCCGTCAAGAAATCAGTCTTCATCAAATACTCAGCCGATTTCTTCGAAGATCAACCTGGTTGGAGCGTTCATCTAGGTCAAGACGATAAAATCACAGTTGGCACACGTATGGATGCCGATGAACCGTTAATCACGGAATACAAACTAATCGACTACATGAATCCCAACTATAAAGGCACAGACCCCAAAGCACAGCGTGCCTTCGTGAGACCAAGAACTACCCGCGGTTACGCTAAACTAAAATACTCAACAGATTCCCGTTGATAATCACCGTACGAACTATTCTCATAGACATCGTATAAGCCATTTAAACGCCCTCTGAGGCGTTTTTTTTATTTGGACATCTATTTATATTCCGAACCTTCTATGAGCCCTCAGAGACTCTTTTACGGGCGTATACGAGCACGATAGACGTCACCTACGCACAAACGCAACCGAGGACGGTTGAGGTGGACTACGTCCGCACCTCTCTAAGACGGGGCTCCGCCCCGAACCCGGCTTAGAACAGTTAGAGAGTGCAGAACAGATAGATTCGTTTGTTTATTTAGGTTGTGGTGGTTATTTAGAGAGTCTCGTCCGCGAGCGCACGTTAAAGAACATCGATGAAGTAACATTTAGTAGAAACACGTTTAAATATTTCGTCTAAGAATCTCATCAACGAAACATCTATTAAGATAATGCCCAAGAACATCTATAAAATAACACGTTCAAGATAACACAAAAGACGCAATCATCCGATCACTAAAGGAGATCGAATATGAAAATCGTTATCAAGCCAAAGCAACACTATCAAGCCAAGATGTCGCCTGAGGAACTGCAAGCGCATCTGCAAATGGCTCGTACCGGAGCCTCGAAAACGAAAAACGGTAAAGCTTACCGTCGCCATGAAAAACATAAGAGAGGGTACTAAAATGACTACTAAAATTATCACTGAATTAGGCATCGGACAGACCATCGAGACCGAGTACTTCACACCTGGCAACTTTGCAGAAGTCACCCGTACGTCTCACCATACGTTTTTTGTAAATGGCACCCGTACAGTGAAAAGTATCGTTAACGGTAACGGTCGCGTTGAAGTACCATTCCAAGAACTCGTTACAATGACGGAACAAGAAATCCTAGAACTAGCTTCCATGCAAGTATTCCATCCGTCAGCAACCAACACGTTCTACTTACCAGCATTACCTTTCTAGAAAGGAGACAATCATGCATCTTTACTACATCGATACCCCAGACGGTACAGCATCCGTCGTAGCAAGAAACTTACACGAAGCCTATGCGTTAGCTTACGCGACATTCAGCGACGTACTCACTGTGAAGTGGGCACGTCGAATAGCTTGACGAACAACGAAGGAGGTATAATATATGAGCAATAATCTCAAAAGTATCAAAAACGCCTATCGATCAAACACAAGCGTTCGTGAACACGGCGGACGTCTCAACCAAAAACAATACAATAACTATAACCGCATGCCTGAAATGATCACTAACAACAATGGTTACTATTGGGACAACGGTTTCCACAAACGATATGGACGTCATACATGGCTCGTCGAACCGGGACCCGTAAGCGATCAACTACAAAACTTCACGTTAAAGGTCGACAAACAACTACGTATGACCGACTTCTTCTACGACAATGTGTCTAAGAAAGACATCAAACTAATCCGTCAACGTTTCGGCAAAGAACCAATTAATGTGAAAGGTTATCATCGTATCGTTAAAGACTACTCGTCATCGAGCCATCGATATACGTACATCTACATCGCATGGGTCGTAAACGACACCTATATCATCAACGATGTAACTGACTTTATCGAATTACTTAAGCAACGCGTCTTATAGAATCCTCGCAACCGATGCTATTGCATCGGTTCTTCTTTTACGAACATCTTTTAAAATCACCATATCGAAAGACATGCCTCCGCATGTCCGTAATCAATTACGATATAATAAAACTTAAAAGGAGAAATTAAATGAAATACTATGCTGTAAAACCTGACCGAATCGTTACTGACTGGTCCGTATGCGAATCGCTTGTCAAAGGCGTTAAGGGAGCGCAGTACAAAAGCTTCAAGTCTGAATCTGACGCGCGTGCTTGGTTGAACAACGATACAGAAAACAATCTTGACGTTACTGTACCCCGCATCCCTTACAGGAACGACATGTACACGATACAGGGCGATATCTATGTCGTCGACAGTAGCGTCGATCCACTAACCGTCCGCACGAAGGCTCCCACCCGTGTCTCCGTGGACGGAAGCTACAACACAGAAACTCGTGTATACGGAAGCGGTATCGCATTCTTCGACCAAAACAATGTCGTCAGTGACACTTACCGCATGCACGGTGACAAATCCGAATACGCAAAAGCCCGCAATGTTGCGGGTGAGGTTGTTGCGTTCTCGCACGCGATAGCTGAATCGGTCAAACGGGACTTAACCGAAATCACAATCATTGTCGATTACGAGGGTCTCTTCCGTTGGACTGCTCCTGCATCTGTCCTTGTCCGCGATAAAGCCTGCTGGGGAAATCGACTAGGATCTCCTATCGCAGAGCTTCATGACAGAGCACTCGCTTACGCATCTTCTCACGGAATCAAGCGCATCGATTATATCTGGGTACGTGGTCACAAAGGATATCAATGCAATGAGCTTGTGGACTCGCTCGCTAAAGAGGCGTGTGGAGTTAAGTAGAAAGGAACTCTATAACTATGATTATTAAAATCGCACTATCACCAAACTTCGGTGAATTCATCGTCCCAGATATCTTCGACGGAACGCTCGACGAAGCAAAATCGACAAATGGACGAATCACGATCGCAGACTATATTCTAAATCATCATCTCGAACGTGACATCTCAATCCGAGGCCTTGAAGATATTCAACAAAACTGGCGTAACCGTAACTTCGTGCTAGATGCCGGACTTTACTACTATCTCGATACAAACGGCAATCCGCAATCGCTTGAAATTGTCGAAATCGATACAGACACTCCCTGGGAAATCGATGATATTCACGGTATCGAATTTGCAAAACCGACATCGCGTAATCCGAAAGGGAACGGCAAGCACGATTACTATAAATCCGACGAACATAACCGTTACTATCGTTACTAAGACAAAAAAGGAGGATGACCTATGTCATTTGACGCAACCTGCTATTGTCCAAAATGTAAACATTTTTGGTACGAATGTGCAGACGAAGACGAAACATACGTATGCCCTGAATGTGGACATCGTGATATCGAACCAGAAGAAATCGATTTACTATCCTAACCTACGCATCCGCGTAGGTTTCTTTTTTTACGTCTTTAAATATATTTATCAATATGGCATCATCTGCATATGCTCATTCTTTGTTTTAGAAAGGATTGCTAAAGCAATAAAGGTGATAATTATGTCTAAAGAAAATATTAGTTATTTGGATAATATGTTGGCATTATATGGAAACCGAGTGTTTTCCATAAGAAATGCGCCAGCTGATGCTGTATATATTGGGCGCGGTCGCGGATCGATTTTTGGAAATCCTTTTCCAATGCATTGCGAAGCAGATCGTGAAAAAGTTTGCATTGAATATAGAAAATGGCTCGCTGATAAAATCAAAAAAGATCCATGGTTCCGTGAGCAAGTTAAAAATTTGAAAGATAAAAAAGTTGCTTGTTTTTGTTCAAACGGCAAGCGTTTGAGAAAAGAAGGTGCAAGATGGTGCCATGGTCACATCTTGCTTGCTTGCGCTGAATATCTAAATAAAGAATGAGTTTTAATAACTCATTCTTTTTCTTTTCCAACTCTTACGACACGCCTTCGCGCGTCCGTTTTCTAACCCGAAAACATATTTATTAAAGGAGAAATCAAATGGAAATTAAAGAAATTATTGCTCAATTCGAAACGAAACGTGCCGAATTTGCTACCGATTTGTCTTGTCTCGACAACACGGATAAGATTGAAAGCATTAATCACATCTTCAACGTCGCTACAGATTGCTCAATCGTTTTACTCGACCGAGATGCGGACTTCGTCAAAACTATATTCAACAAATACGTAAGCGTCATCGAAATCTTGAAAACGGGCGTTAAATTCAACAACGAAGATAAGTTCCATTTCGCGATTTACTACGTCGACGGACGTCACACCTTGACAAAAGACATCTATGAAGTCAATGGTTTGAAGATTGACTTCCGTAACAACTATTGCTTCGATCGCACGCTTGTCCGTTCAATCACATGGAACGTAAAAACGAATTACGTCGGCGAAACTCGCGGTAAATCTCGTCGTTCTATTCCTCTACGCGTTAATCAACCGTGGAACCATAAACAAGGCACTAAGCATGTGTTCATAAACGCGGAGACCTTGCGTCAAGAAATCATGGTTCAACTAATGGAAACGGCTAAATATTATGCTGTTATCGACTACTTGAGCGAACTCGAACGAGTTGAAGCTGATATGAAGTCTATAAGCCGTTACGTTTCTCGTGAAATGCACGTCAACTTAGCTTGGAATGAGCTTCTACAAGCGAAATCCATGAAAGAAATCAAATCCACTAAATGGAAACGGATTTGTGCTCTGAATGTTAACGCTGGCAAGATGAACGTGTTCCAATTGAATGCTATCAAGAACCTACGTCCATACATTACCTGGGAACAAACCGACCGTATCATCCAAGCTTTGCGAAATGGTTCTGGTTACTCAACAGATCCGCGGATGTTTGCAGAAATCGTGTTCCCAGCACTAGCCAACGACAACGATGTACGTTATGATATTTGGGACGTGCTTAAGATGTCCAAAGACTTAGGGCGTCGCGTCGACATCCATCCTGTCACTCGTGCAACTGTCACCAACTTGCATGACCGTATCATGGTTGATCACCGTGCCTATCAAGCTCGTCAAAAATATTCTGGTGAAAAGAACAACTTGCAAATTGCTGACGTGTTCCAACCAATTGTTGATGCTGTCCGCGACGACGAGCGTTTCGAAGTCATTACTCTAGCTACAGAGCTGATTCGTGAGGGCGCCGCGATGAACCACTGCGTTGGCTCTTACGTCGAAGCTGTCAATGACGGCGACTGTCTCATTGTGCGTGGACGTCTGAATGATGAGCGCGTTACGATTGAAATCAAGCATGATCGTAAGGAAGAGATTTTGTATGCGAAGCAAGTACAGCTAAAACACAATCAAGCGCCGTCCCAAGAAACTATGAACGACGTATACGACTTGCTAAACAGCATCAACGATAAAGAAGTCGACTACTGTAAATACGATTGGGGTTATCATGGTCGTCCACGGGCAATACACGAACTCGATCATGATGAATTAGAACAATTAATTCCGTTCTAGAATTAGACCTACGCATTCGCGTGGGTTTTTTTTAGTCTTTCTTTTTCGAAGCATTTTCTTTTCGTTCTTAAGGCAACCGAGTGCGACGTAGGTTAGACTTACGGCTTAAGCTTTTAAGTCGTCGCATTCAGCGGAATGCTGTCTGCGCGGATCGAAATAATGCAATCAAACCAATCGAACTCATCTAAAAAGAACCACTCTTACGAGTGGTTCTTAATTTTCCACCCGACAGACCGTTTGATATGGTCGACACCATATCGTTTTCTGTCATGAATTTTGATTTGGAGGTTTCTATTATGTCTACTACTTTTACTACTGCTTCCCCTGGCGTTTGCGTGATTTCCTTGACAGGTCATCGCCCAGACAAATTGGCCGGTTACGACATGACCGATGATTTCTATAATCGTCTCCGTCAACGTCTCATCCGCATCATCGAGCGGAGTCTTGCAGAATATCCAATTGTCGAGTGTCACTCCGGCATGGCCCTGGGTGCTGACACGGTCTGGGCTGAAGCGATTATTGCCTGCCGCGAGAAATACGGTCGTGATCGCGTACCGTTCATCGCCGAAATTCCTGATTACAAACAGCCCAGTCGTTGGCCATATCGGTCTCGTGAAAAATGGTCAGCATTGATGCAATATGCCGATCGCGTTAATCAATATGCGCCTCAGAATAAAGGACGTAGTTACGCCTATATTCTGAATCAACGTAACATCGGCATGATCGCAGCCTGCGACATTCTCATTGCGGTCTACAACGGCGACGCAACCGGTGGTACAGCCAATGGTGTCCGCGACGGCCGACGTCTTGACAAGTGGATTGTAACGATTCCGCCACAATCCATCTAATAAGAAGTACTCAATAGAGTACTTCTTTTTTTTCCTCGTCTGCGAGTCTCATAAAAGAAATTCGTAAACGAAGCCTCGCAATAGAAACAACCAAGACGAATAACACGCGCGAGCCTCGCGCACGAGCTTCGGACAAGCACTTCGCCACCGTGCACTTGCGAGACATCGCGCTTACGCCTCGCACCGTATTCACCGTATCGATATACAGTATAATAACACGAAATCGATTCCCTAACAGTTCACGCGCCCACTCAGCGTTCCCAGGCGAACGCTCGAAATACGCATTAGACGTTCGTCGTAATGCGTCTAGGGATAGAAACTGCGGGCGGTTCCTGTTGCGTCACGATTTCTAGATAGCTATACATAAATATTATACCATAATCACGGTGCGAGGCACTGTCCAGCCATCTATCACGATGTAAAGCAAGACATTCAGCACGAATCCACTGCGAAACGCTCACGCCGAACGATTACTTAGGGAATTATTCCCCGCGTAATCTTATCTAATTAAAACGCATCAGACATTCGTCGTGATGCGTCTACTGGGTGATTGTTGCGTGAGGTTTCTTCGCAGTGTCTTCTTGCAAAACATTCCTGCAAGCGGTTCCCGATAGATGAGCTGGACAGAAAAACCGCAAACGACATGCGTTTGCGACTCACTCCGGCGAAATCACCTCCGTAGATTCTTCCACGATGCCTCGCTCACGGAACAATGCCCGTGAGCTTCGCAATCGTGCTACGTCTGACGTAGCCTCTCGGCTAAAGCCTCGCACAACGTCATCGTAGTCGACCGCCACGTCTACGTTCCGTGGCGTTTTCACGCTACCGTTCCTCGTGACCGTCACGCGCCCGCCCTGTAAAGACCACATTCGCATTAGATGTTCATCGTAATGCGCCTATTGGGTTGGTGTTGCGGGCGGTTCCTGTCACGGTCTCTGTAGCGTTCATCTGCTTCGAATCTCGTGTGCGATTACCTAACCATCTTTCTGTATCGTTATCTTATCAACAATCTCAATCGTTCCATCGCGCACGCCCACGCTCTATTAAACATAAACTCGCATCAGACATGCGTCGTGATGCGTCTCTGATAGACACTTGCGTGGAGTGCTTTTGCTCGTGTCACGATTGAAAAACCAACGATACGAAAAACATACATATCAACAGGTTACGGCATCGCACGCGGATTCTCGCTGGCGAAACCCATTAATAGTGCCTCGTGGACGTATCTCTTGCAAGTGCACGGTATAGTTCTGCCCGATCGGGACGTTCGGACGAATACCCGTGGTCTTGCAACTTTTACGGTTTGAAACGCTCACGCCGAACGATTACTCGGGTTTGACCCAAACACCTCGCAATCTTATCTAATTAAAACGCATCAGACTATCGTCGTGATGCGTCGCAATGAATGATTCTTGCGTGAGGTTTCTGCACAGGGCGCGTCCCCGGCCTCGAGCAGGCTCAGACAAGCTGACCACTGCCGGTCCTGGTCCGTCTCTAAACTCTTCTCCGTCGAGTGGCGAGGCCACTCCTCTCGGAGACTCCACTGTCTCTCCTCTGGATGAGAGATGCTGTCGTTCCACTCACGTACGGGGTGCCCCCTCCCGGTATCGCCTGCGGCGTCTCCGCTTACGCTTCCCCGACCCACGCTATCGAAACAGTGCTTCCGTTTCACTCTTCATCTCTCATCCCGCGTCGTTCCCGTCACGTGTTTCGTCCGTGTTGTCTATCAAGTGCTTCCATACAGAGATTCCTGCACGAAACGCGTCCACGACAACTTTTACAGAACTTCGCGATAGAATCCTCGCTACAAAGATAGTATACGTGCACGATACAGTTGTTCGGGCGAGTAGTCTTGCGGTCCTTGCAACTTGTACAGTTCGAAACGTACACGCCCCTATATACATTAACTCGCGTTAGACTGACGTCGTAACGCGTCCTATGATGGGGTTTTGCGTGTAGTTTCTGTCCTAGACGCACACTTCAAACGAGCTTCGGAGTCACGCAAGCTTTGACACCCTCAGCGCGTTTTTCGTTTTCGCGCATTCTCGCCTTACAGCGGGAGATCCGCAGGCTCCTCTCAGCTGACGGCTCGAAGCACTCAGCGTTAAACTACCTCGCCTTCGGCGAGGGACTCCTCTCGCCAGTCGTGTCCGCCCACGGGGCTCCCCCGCCGTGGACTCGGCGCACATCTCTCGCCCGTGATTTCCGTATCGGCTTTTTATAAACTACACGGTAGTGAAACATCTATCGCGAAATCTCGTGCACGTGCGTCTCAAAAGTATACTAAACAATGACTTCGTGCAGAACCTGCATCTAAATCGTGCAAGTGATACAACAGAAACTCGCTTATCTGCATTTCTAATCATACATTCAGTTGCGAGGGTTGCATGTGTCTGTCGTGCATTTGTTGCTGTTGCGAGATACTTTTGCGATCATCGTGCTGTATGACCCTTAATCGTACTTCATGCACGTATTTCGTGACAGTGTGTCATGATAGTATCTCGTGCACGCATCTCGTGACAGTATTGCACTGAGGAGACATCTCAGGAGATGATTCGTTTGCGGGGTGTCGCTTGAGATGATTCGCCCGCGGGGTGTCGTATCCGAAACTGTATCCAATCTTCGCTGGATACATCGCTTGCGAACATTCGTTTACTGGGACGCACCAGTCCTTCTATCGAGTGTCGCATCCAATGTTTCGGTTACCGGGCGTCGCTTGCGAGCACTCACGCGTGCTTCCCACCGTGCTTCTTTGGCGTATCTCGTTTGCGAGGCGATCTAGCTATGCTTCTCGAGGCGAGGCGCTTCTCATCATGCTTCCCTTGAGTGTCTCGTTTGCGAGGCGAGGCGTCAAAGATTATTGTTCGAGGCTCGCCTGCGTTAGCCGTACTATAATATTATAGACCAAACGGGCGTCAAGAGTTAGGGTCTGCGTCTTCACGCAGACCATGTTCAATTTTGAAATAAATAAAACTGAATCTTGAAATAGATTCCATAGAAAAAAAGGAGAACAATCTCATGGCAAAAAAATTATTTAGTGAACTTACACCCGCTGGTCAAAAGAAACGCATCACTGCAATTCAAAAAGAACTAGCAAGCAAGAATTTGCGTCAAGAATTGGTGCAAATCGTATCAATCAAGCGCAACGGTCAACAACTTCCTCCAAAAGTTACTGCCGTTGAAAAAGACGGTCAAGTCATCGGACACAACGTTCTGTTCCGCGTACGTCGCGCTGACTTCAAATGGTCAATCGTAAACGGCGTTAAAACAATCGTGCCTTTCGGTGACGGTCTTAAAGAAGGAGAAGAAAAAGTCTTCGGCAATGCGTACCGCTTCGTACCTGCCGGAAATGAAGGTCTTTTAAACTTCTATTCAAACTTGAAACCAGGCGTGTATTTCAATGCAACTACACGTACTGACCGGATTCCTACGAACAAAAAGGGCGAAGAACAGCCAGCTGACATCTTCGTATACAAAATGTTTGTTGTTAAGTCTGAAAAGCTTAACAAAGTGAACCCTTACGCTCATCTCGACAACGTTCAAGAAGAAGCGCATGAAGATATCGAAGTTGAACACGAAGTTGTGAACAACGCCGAAATCTCTATCGACGACCTTCCATTCTAATTCATCATCTAACTGCCTCCTTATAGAAAATTACCTCTTACGTTAATCACGTAAGAGGTTTTTCTTTTTGATTCTCACGAGTCTTATTTAGCGTATAACTCACAACCGTCACGCGCGGGCGCGTGACCGACACAACCCAACCATACATCTCGCACGGAACGCCCACGCTCTTTGACAATCAACTCTCGTTAGACATACGTCGTAACGAGCCCTTGTGATTGATTGTTGCGTGAGGTTCTCTGTTGCGAATCCACGGTCACGGACCGTGCGCGGTGAATTCTACAGGCTTGGCATCGACCGACGTCGAGCCATGATCTATTGTGTCGCTGAAAAGTGGCATTTCTGTTACTCCGCCGAACCTCGGCAGCCGATGCATTGCGTTGGCGACACCCACTACAAAATAAACGTTCATCCAATCGCTTTTAGCTATTACTGGGTGGGTGTCGCGAGCGTAACGCTCACAACCGAACCTTTTTCATTTTT
>QWCT01001011.1_pt1 | contig 25232 bp, 42 predicted proteins | sample 1972681 | NCBI WGS metagenome assembly QWCT01 (sample SAMN09866701, study PRJNA288562) | Human oral metagenome isolate pre3_saliva, whole genome shotgun sequencing... | isolation source: mouth | host: Homo sapiens | place: USA: California | reverse complement strand
TTAATAATAATCTAAGCCTAACGGCACTAACTTAGTAATAAATACTAACTTACAACAAACTAATACTTCTCTAAATAAATAAAAGAGAGAAATTTCAAATTTAGGACTTTGCAAAAATGGGAAAGGAGTACTCATGAAGCAATTAAAACTAAGCATTAAACCAAAGCAGGAACCTACTGAAGGTCAACGTCTGCATTCGTCAGGCTACTCAATAAAAATCAATGACTGGGAACTTGGTCGTGGGGTTACTAGCTTTAGACTGGAAATGCCTGCGGAAGAGAAACCAAAAATCACTATCACAGCAATTCCAGATGTCATGGAAATCGATGCGACAGTGATTGCTGATATTCAGAGTTTACGATCTGAAGAAACACCAAATTATAAAGACGATGAGCAGCAGAAGGCATTTTTAGAAGATTTGCTGTCATATTCTAAGCTGCTTAAAAATAATGATTTTCATTCAAAGATTATCATTTCAGCAGATGGAGTTTATTTGGAGCAAACAAAAGAGTTTCACCCACTCGATGAAACTCAATTGGATTGATGACGAACTGGAAGTCAGTTTGGATGAATTAGGATAATAAAAAAGCCCCTCTAGAACGGCAATTTCATTGAGGGACTAAGCAAAATACTTTACGAGGTAATTATATCATGAAAACAGTAAAAAAGGAATGGGAGCCACGGATTGTAAATATCATGGCAGATGGTTCTCAAGTTGACGATCTGACAGGGTATGTCATCCCTGCTGGTCATTCGTACTATGACATCATTCTAGGCATGAACAAACAATCTAACGAGAGAGGTAGCGTTAGAGCTTATGAATGACCTTATCAAAGAACAGCAAAGTCACTTTGCCAGCAAGCAAGAAATCTATGACCTGAAACAACAATTGGCAATCTACAAAGAGAAAGAACAAATCGAAAAAGGAGAACAATATGTTTAAAGCAATTCGTACAATCAAGAAAATAAAACAACTTCAGAAAGAAATGCACGACGCAAGCGTAGCATTTCTACTTATGCAAGACCTCGGTTTGGTTCCTGATAGCGAAAAAAGCAGAGCCAAAGCTAAATCGTTTCATGATATGAGTCACATGCTCAAGGATATCCTAGACGGCAAGTCAGTAGACGAAGCTATGACAAGACTGGAAATCACAGTTGAAACCAACGAAGATAAAGAAGTGGAGAAGGAAGATGACCAGAATTGAACTTGAAAACCGTGTGTGGCTTTTGGCCAACCATGAAGAAAAAAACGAATTGCTGGATCTTGGGCTAACATCCAAGGCTAGATATGTGAAGCGAGTCTTGGAACTTGGGAAAGTGTATGCTCATGTTTAATTACGATAGGGATATGATGCAACCGCCTGAACCCAGGGAAGAACGTGACTCAGCTGATTGGGAGTTTAGAGCTGGTCAGTGGATTTATATAGGAGATTGTTAGCCTATGAATAGAGAACACTTAGAACGTAAAAAATTGGAATTTAAAGCATAACAGAGGTAGAAGAAAATGACGAATAATCAATTATCAACACAACAGGCTAAACGTGACATTTCTGTCAATGCCCTTGACTGGACATTTGAAGACATCAAACGTTACTTTGATCCTCAGAATTTACTTACTGAGAAACAGGTGGGACAAGCTTTGTCACTTATTAAAGGGCGTAACCTTAACCCTCTAGCCAATGAGGTCTACATTGTAGCCTATAAAAACCGCAATGGTGGGACAGAGTTCAGCTTGATTGTCTCTAAAGAGGCTTTCTTGAAACGTGCAGCCCAGAGCAAAAACTATGAGGGATTTGAGGCTGGCGTGGTTGCTGTAGATAGGGATGGCATTATGCACGAACGCAAAGGGGCCCTTATGCTACCTGGTGATACTTTGGTAGGCGGTTGGGCTAGAGTCTATCGCAAAAATTTCAAAGTACCTGTAGAAATCCAGGTATCTCTTGAAGAATACAACAAGAAACAAAGTACCTGGAATAGCATGCCAGCTACTATGATTAGAAAAACAGCACTAGTCAATGCTCTTAGAGAGGCTTTTCCTGAGGATTTGGGAAACATGTACACAGAGGACGATGGTGGAGAAACATTTGACCGTATCAAAGACGTCACACCTCAAGAAAGCCGTGAGGATGTAATTGCACGCAAGATGGCTCTGGTTGATCAATTTAACAAAGAGCAAGCCCACACAAATCCTGAACCTACTCAAAATGAGGAGTCAATCCAGGGCGAGCTACTAGATGACAACGAGCTTGAATTTTAGAGAGGAGACAACATGCAAGAATTACAGGTTAAAGTAACGCAGGCACAGGTTGAAATCATTGACCGTGAGAAATTTGAGCAGAATATCAATGAAGTTGTGACTAAGTATCAAAATTACACGGTTACAGCTGCAACCATCAAGGATGACAAGCAGACACTTGCCGATCTACGAAAATTAGACAAGCAGGTTTCTGATGAACGGATCAGAAATAAGAAGGTCTTATCTGAACCAGCTGACGAATTTGACAAGTATGTCAAGAATGCCATCCAGCCTCTAAAAGACATCATTACCAAAATTGCTGGTGATGTCAAAGAATTTGAAGAACATCAAAAGGCTGTCCGAATTGATACAGTAAAAGGCTATTTAGCCAACAAATCAGCTGAGTACATGCTGGATCCTCGTATCTTTGATGAAAAGGCCCTTGAGTATGTCAAGGCTAGCGATTTCATGGCGGACGGTGTGACGCTTAAAAAAGCCACTATGAAATCACTTGATGACATGGTGACCTTTGAATTTCAGAAACAGCAAGAATTTGAAAAAGCTAAGTCAGCTATTTCAGGGTTATGTGCTGAGTATGGCATGACTGACTCACCTTACATCAGACAACTGAAAGACTTGACTCTTGCTGAGGTTTTTAAACAAATCAAAGCTGACTATGAATTTGAAAAGCAAAAGGAAGAAATCAGACAGGCTCAAGAACGAGCAGAGCGAGCTAATCAGGAACTTTTAGCAGCTCAACAAACTAAACAGCAGGAACAAGCTCCAAAATCAACGGAAACCCCAAAATTTGACCCAGAGACGGGTGAAATCTTGGACGGTGGACAAATCCCCCAAAATGGACCAAACGCTCTTAGAGGGGCTGAAAACGACCTAAAACGATATACCCAAAAAATGACTTTGGAGGTGTATTTTGTAGACACAACCGAAAAAGACCGTTTCAAGGCTGGTCTAAGTCAGCTTGGATTTGATTTTAAAAAGAACTATCAAGTCAGCGGTTATCAACGTATCGAGCCATTGACTCAAGCTGAACTCAATGAGCAATGTGGGTGGTAAGTATGGAAATCAGAGAAGTATCTGACAGCGTAGCTATCTACTCAGACGGCAAGAGATTGCAAGTTATCCACAGCTTAGGAGATGAGTTTATCCTTGATCTCAATCTAGCAGAGGAGAAAGCCTATAATGTGGACAGTCTGTATCAGTTTATGCTTTTAAAGATTGAGCCTGTCTTTAAAGTTTGCGGTTTTTGCTCAAAAGCTGGAGAGGGTATGCAGCGCTTAAAACATGCCATCACCCACTTTGAGAGATTTGAGCAGTATATCAGAGACAATCAGGATGACCTCATGGTCTGGTGGCACAACCCAGGAGGGGAATATGAATTTTAGAAAGAGTGATTTACTTAATTATAGACAGCTTTGGTGGCTTGATAAATTTCTAGTGGGTCATAAAGGATATATTGCTGGAGGTTGCTTTAAGAATATTTTTAATGGCGAACCAGTTAAAGACCTAGACATATTCTTTGAAAACAACCAGGATTTTATCGAAGCTCAGAGATATTATAAACAACTTATAAAAGAGAAACCAAAAGACTGGAAATTTTCGTACGAAAACAAAAATTGCTGGTCTATATATTCTATAAAAGATAAAGTTCGTTTAGAGCTCATCAGAAACACATACGGAAATCCAAAACAAGTTATTTCAAATTTTGATTTCACAATAACGAAGTTTGCTTATTACAAAAATTATGACAATTTGGATGAAGATGATTATATGGCTGTTTTTGAAGTCATATTTCATGAGGATTTCTTTGAGCACTTGCACACAAAACGTTTAGTTGTTGATAATGCTTTGCCGTATCCCGTAAGTACATTTAATAGGATGTTGAGATATGCCAAATACGGTTATCATCCGTGTAGAGAAACGAAAATAAGAGTTGTCACAGAGTTGGCTGCATTAGACTCCGAAGATGAAAAAGATTTTGAGGAACAACTTGGAAAAAGTTTGTACGAAGGGATGGATTAGATGATTAACAACGTTACACTGGTTGGGAGGCTTGTAGCGCCTCCTGACCTACGAAAAACGCCTAACAATGTATCTAGCTTGCAGGGGACGCTTGCGGTCAATCGCAATTTCAAGAATGAAAATGGAGACCGTGAGGCTGATTTTATCAATTTTCAAGCGTGGAGAGGCACAGCTGACATCATTGCTCAGTATTGCGGCAAGGGCTCACTTATTGGGTTGACAGGACGCATACAAGTCAGGTCCTACGAGAAAGACGGTCAGCGTCGATATGTGACCGAGGTAGTCGCTGAGAGTGTCGCTCTATTAGAGAGCCGTAACAGTCAGCAGTCTCAAGGTCAAGGCAACAGTTTCCAAAATGGAAACAACTCACCTTTTAATGATCCAAATCCATTTGACCTCCCAGATGACGGTTTGCCGTTTTAAAAATACTATCGGAGTCTAAATATGAAAAAATCAGATATTAAGCCAGGCGATTTTGTGAAAGTCCTCAATAACGGGGATTTTCACACTATAGTCCAGATAAAAAATGTATATGACAGGTATATAGAAACAAGTCACGGAATTTACAACGCTGAAACACTTGCATGCCGTGTAAATAGGAATTGTGTTATATCAGGGATTGTAAAATGGGAGGACCAGGATGGAGTGGACGGATTGGGTGGAATGGGAACCTGAAACCAAAACAGACATCAAAACCAAGATTGAAAATGACGGGTACACTTTCCCGCACTACGACAAGAAAAATAATGGCGTCAAGTACGTCATTTCTACAATGGACATCAAACGAGACTGTTTAAGGCTTGGGGTGCCATTTGAAGATGTGTACCCTTTGCAAACTACACTTTTTTTACAGGAGAAACAACATGATAACTAAAATCAATGTCCCAAAAACATCAATCGTAATCGAGATTGAAAATAAAGAAATCAAAATTGAGAATATGATTGGCTATGATATGAAGATGGTTTTTAGGAACCAGGACGCAGAACCGTCTTTAGATGAAAATGGTGACGTTTTTGAGCCTCTATACTGGCTAGACATTAAGGCTAAACCTGAGGATGACATAGAATACCATACGAGCTTAGGAGTGAAGAAAGAGAAAAGAAAGCTAGCTGAGTTACAAATATTCTTTGAGTATATCGAGGCTAACAAACAAAATCTTTTTGATCTCTGTGGATTGAGAGGGGAGCTTAGTTAGGATGAAATTAACCCTAAACATTGAGCCTAAACCTCAATCACGGCCAAGGTTTGCGAGACGTGGAAATTTTACCACGACTTACGAAGATAAGGATATGAAATCCTGGCGCAATAACTGCCAGTTGCTCATTGCTAATCAGTACATGGGGCAGCCTATTCTTGAGGGAGCACTGAGGGCAAAGGTTAGATTTTATATCAAACCTCCTCAGTACATTTCCAAGGTCAAGAAAAACCAGCAGGCCCTCCTAGACGAGATTATCCCTGTAGGCAAAAAGCCTGACATAGACAACTACGAAAAAGCCCTATATGACAGCATGTCAGGGATTGTATTCAAAGATGATGGTCAGATAGCTTTGCATGATGTAGGCAAGTTTTACAGTCTTAACCCTCACATAGAGGTAGAGGTGGAGGTCATGGAATGGAACGCATGAGGCGAGATTATGACTGAGTATTTGAAGAAATGAGGAAATTAAGATGACAAAAACTATCGAACTACCAGACTATTATGAACCCGATTGGGGAAATGCAAGATACGGAACATTAGAAGAACTAAAAGAGCTGTTGCTCTATAAGCGTATCGTGGAATGGGATAAAGATTTTTTACTACTTGAAGATGGCACAAAAGTCACTATTGAAATGTCTGAAAGTGATTGCTGTGCCTCAGCAGGTGGGGAGTTTCAAAATGTTTCACTTGACGCTGTAATCACTAATGTTGAAATTGGAGAACAGGAAGAAATCCCTGACCATTGGGGAGCGGGTTATAAAAACAAAGTAACCATCTTCCACAATCAAAATCCTGTAGCTATCGCTAACTGTGAGGCAGAACATAATGGCTATTATTATAGCGTGGGCTCTCTAGTGATTGGTGATATTCATTTCCCAGTAGTCCATGCTTAGGAGGCTGATATGAGAATTAAGACATCAAATGACACAATCATCCACGTCAACAAGTCTAAACGCAGTATCACGATCGAGGGTGTCGAGTTAAGCGGCGATTGTCGGGCTCTAGTATCTGACAACAAGGACGGAACAGGGACAATTACCCTGATCTTTGACGGAAAAATTATTTAAAGGAGGAGGTGGAGTGATGAATAAGCGTCAACGTAAAAAGAAAATTTTTAACGGTCTGGACAAAGAAGAAAGATATCGCAGGACGCATTGTCCTATTTGCGATAGCAAAATTGGAGTATTTGATGAATACTTTAATAGTTATGGATTTTGCTGTGTGCCATGCGGTTATGAATACTATGGAATCAAGAGGTGACTAACATGAAACGATTCATAGCTATCTGGATTCTGCTATCTGCTGGACTAAACATCTGGCAGATGGACAGGATTCGAGATTTGGAAGAGAAGAAGCCGATGGTTATCTATAAGGCGGATAACGCAGGCGCGGAGATATTTGGCAAGGTCGTTGAAAAAGGACGACATGGAAAATTATACACGCTTACTATTCGTGACTATGGCGTGTTCGTGGTTACGAAGGAGCAGTGGGATAAAGTAAAAGTTGGAGATGAGGTGTTACTATGAACACAATAGACAAAGTCAAACAATGGTTTATTGACCGTGACCTTGAAAACGGTGGACGACTAGACAAGCAGTCTTTGAAACTTAGCGAAGAGTTCGGTGAACTATGCGCAGGCTATCTAAAGAAGAATGAGAAGCTAACCAAGGACAGTATCGGTGATTGCGCAGTTGTGATTGTTGGGCTTGCGTTGCTGATAAAAGAGGATGTGCATAAGATTTTTGAAACATCAGAAAATGATAGAGATGTAATGACATGTTTTAGTCATTTAAGTAGAAATATAAGTGATTTTCAGATTTACAGAGACTCATTTTCTAAAGATTTTCGCAAAGTAAGTCTGATACGTACCTTCCGATGGTTAAAATCGCTAAGCACCGCACTCGGTTATGATTTTGAAGAATGTTTTGAACTAGCCTACCAAGAAATCAAAGACCGCAAGGGTCGTTGGATTGATGGAACTTTCGTCAAAGAGGAGGATTTATAAAATGAAAAAACTAGGAATTATTTTAGGAGCAGTATTTGTAATCGTTGTATCGCCATTTGTGGTTCAGTATGGATGGAATGAAATTATCACAACGATTGTTCCAGTTGGTAAAATTACAGTTTGGCAAGCTTTAGGGATGGATGCACTACTATCTTTCATCTGGCCTGTGTTATCCAGCAAAAAAGAATCTTATGAAGATTATTCATACGCTGTAAAGAGCAGTATTTCAAAAATCATTACATGTGCATTTTTGATATGGTTAGCTAGTTTGTTCATCTAAGGAGGATTTGGGATGATACCAAAATTTAGAGCATATGATGGTGGCTCATTAAATCGTATGTATCAACCGGACGAAGTGATGGTTGGAAATGGCGATATCTGGATTATTGATGAGGACTCTGTTGCTGGTGACTGGATTGTGAACAATGACCTTCACCTCATGCAATCAACAGGTCTTTGTGACAAGGAAGGTACAGAAGTTTTTGAAGGTGATATCTTACATCATCAGATACAGACAGAATATACCTTTATTGTCAAGTATGACAAAGACAAAGGTCGCTGGTACGGCGACGGTCTAAGTCGCACTTATCGAATTGATATCACGAAGGATTTTCTACAATATTACAAAGTCATCGGCAATATCTACGAAAATCCGGAGCTTTTGGAGGTAGAGTGATGAGACCAAAAAAATATCCGTACACAGGGAGCAAAATAAATAAAGTAACTACAATAGGAATAGGAGCTCGAGAGCTTGTAGTTTTTCCTAACGTAGCTTTTAGAAAAGACTTGCTCAAACACGTTTTCTCAGTTGTCAAACAACATGACAACTCTACAATCATTTACTTCAGAATTCCAAAAGTATTCGGATACGAGGAGGAAAGAGCAAAAGTACATCTAAGCTATGAAAAGACGATGAGGATACTCAATAGCTACTAAAAAAATAATTTTTTGGAGGTAAAGAAATGACACTAATTGATGAGGTGAAACGATTAAATTCAGAGAGTCACGCTAAATGGTTTGAGAGGTATTTTAAGGAATACGACCTAGAACACAAAATAAAAGTATCAGCCCAGCAAGGCTATACAGGTCATTTAATTAATGTGTTATCGGTTAGAGATGAATACATTAAACGTCGCTTAGATGATACAAAGACGATAGAAAGTGGAATACAAACTATACTATTCTAAAGATTTATTCAGCGGTTCTGAGTATGTTTCTGACAAGAAAATTCATATTTCTTGGGCATAAAAAAAGCCAAGACACTCTCTGTCTCAGCTAATAGTTATCGCACAGACTATTATATCACAAAGGAGACAGAGAGTGAACAAGGCTAAAGAGCTATTGAAAGAATTACAAGACCTTGACATGGACATTCAAAGCCGTATAGATGAAATCAATGAGCTTGAGGCAGGTTTGCTCTCAAGTCCTAAGTGGGCAGATGTCAAAGTCAAAGGTGGACAAACTAGAAAAGTTGATGATGTCTATACTCAGCTGGTAGTGATGAAAGAGGCTATAGAGCAGGATACTAAAGAGGTTATCGACAGAAAGCTCGAATTAGGTAGAATGATTAATAAGCTGAAAAATCCAAAATATAGGGCAATCCTAAGAATGACATATATTACTAAAACGTATATCGAGGATATTTGCGATAAGTTAGCAATTAGCAAGAGCTCGTATTACAGCATGCGTAAGGTTGCTATTGAAGAGCTGGAGGTAATTTTGGAATAATTTGGAATTTCTTGAGTTATCTTGAGAATATCTTGAGAATATGTGTTAATCAAAATAATCTTGATGTGCACTGTAACGATAATCTGTTAGAATGGTAGTATCAAGAATTGAAAAGAGAGGTCTCAGAATTGGTAGATGGTTACCTGTAATATCAGGGGGCTGTAATGGCCTTGGAGGTTCAAGTCCTCCCCTCTCCTTTGAGTATTTTGTGTCCCAGAATGATTGCGTAGCTAATTATATTCCGGATAAGTTATAAGCTAGAGGGTTTGATTCCCTCAGAGGTTTTAAATGACTACAAAAAAATAAAAAAAGGAAAATTTTCAAATTGATTACTAATTAACACGCAAGTCTGTAGTCTGCTTGCACTGAGTCACTCTTTGAGTGGCTTTTTATTTTGTCGGAAAGGAGGTAGTCCGGTGAGTGGATAAATTAACCCCAAAACAAGAACTATTTGTCCAAGGGATAATCTCCGGACTATCTCAAAGACAAGCATATAGACAGGCTTACAAAGCTGAAAAAATGACAGATAAGACTGTGGATGAACGAGCTAGTAAACTTTTAAAAGAGTACAAGGTTAGTACAAGGTATAGGGAACTTTTAAAAGAGTTCTCAAACATGGCTCTATGGTCCAGAGAGCAGGCTTTTAATGAGTATGAATGGCTCAAGAATAAGGCTAGGTCAAGCATCGAGAATGACGGCATTAGACAAGCTAATTCAAACGCCTTTCTTTCAGCTTTGGATGGCATGAACAACATGGCTTTTCATGATTTGGAGCTTGCTGATGAAAAATTAAGACTTGAAATTGATAATCTCAAAGCTCAACTAGGCTCTGGTGATGAAGATGACACAGTGATTACTGGATTTACATTTGATAGGAGTGAGTATAATGGCAATACTGAACCTAGCGAAACTGATTAACCCAGTATTTGATGAAGTCCTCTACACACTCAAGAGCCATATAGTGCTCAAGGGTGGCCGTGCCTCTACTAAGTCATCGGTGGTCTCTATTGACCTTGTAAATGACTTTATCAATGACCCTATGGGGAATGTGGTAGTCTTGCGAAAAGTAGGTAAATACCTGAGAATGTCAGTGTATGAGCAGATAAGATGGGCCATTTATGAGATGGGGCTAGCCAATCAGTTCAAGTTTGGGAAATCACCCTTACAAATCACACATAAGAAGACAGGAACAGCCTTTTATTTTTACGGTGTAGACGATCCAATGAAACTCAAATCCCAGAAGATAGCCAAAGGCTATGTCATGGCCGTATGGTTTGAGGAGCTTGCTGAGTTTGCTGGCCGTGAGGATATTGACATAGTTGAGGATACTTTCATCCGTCAAGAATTACCAAACGGCAAAGAGGTCAAAGTCTATTTCACATACAACCCTCCAAGGAATCCCTATGACTGGATAAATGAGTGGGTTGCTGAGAAAGCTAGTGACCCTACTTACATGATACATCACAGCACCTACCTTGATGACAAGTTAGGTTTTTTGTCTAAGCAGATGAAAGACAAGATAGAACGCTACAAGGAGACGGACCCTGACTACTATCGCTGGATGTATTTGGGCGAGGTTATCGGTTTAGGTAATCATGTTTATAACATGAGCTATTTTAAGCCACTAGAAAGCCTCCCAGACAACGACAAAGTGATAGGTATATCATTTGCCCTGGATACAGGACACCAGCAATCAGCGACAGCCTGTGGAGCTTACGGACTCACTGCCAAGGGTAATGTTATCTTGCTTGATACGTTTTACTATAGTCCAGCTGGAAAGACCATCAAAAAGGCACCTAGTGAGCTCTCTGTGATGGTCCATGACTTTATAGACAAGGTCATGAAGACCTACAGAGTCCCTAAGCTCAAGATGACTATTGATAGTGCTGAGGGGGCTTTGCGTAACCAGTATTTCAAAGACTATGGCGAGCGCTGGCACCCAGTCGCTAAAAAGAAAAATCAGACCATGATAGATATGGTTATCAGTCTACTAGCCGAAGGGCGTTTCTACTACCTTGATATTGAGAATAACAAGGTCTTTGTAGAGGAGCATAAGATGTACCGATATGATGACAAGTCACTTAATACTGATGATCCAAAAGTCATCAAGGAAGATGACCACACGGTAGACGAGTTCAAGTATTTTGTCCTGGATAACGCTAGAGAGCTAAGACTAAAAGCCTAAAGGAGCTTAATAATGGGAATAGTACAGACTATCAAGAATTTTTTCACAAGGAGCAAGTATGTGATGACAACACAGAACTTAACGAATATCACTGATCACCCTAAAATAGCAGTGTCATCCACAGAATATGACCGCATTAGGGAAAATCTCAAGTATTATGCAGGACATTATCCACAGATTGAGTACGCTGACAGCAACGGCACGCCTCAAAAGCGAGCTTTCAACCATTTACCTATTGGACGTACAGCGGCCAAAAAGATTGCAAGCCTAGTGTTTAATGAGCAGGCTGAAATCAAGCTAGACGACAAGGACGCTAATAAATTCATTCAGAAACAGCTACAAGATGACAGATTTGTCAAGAATTTTGAACGCTATCTGGAGAGTGGTTTGGCACTTGGTGGCTTAGCTATGAGGCCATACGTTGATAGAGACAAGATAAGAGTCTCTTTCATCCAAGCGCCTGTCTTTTTGCCATTGCAAAGCAACACACAGGACGTCTCTAGTGCTGCTATTATTACTAAGACAATCAAGTCAGAGGGTAACAAGCAGAAGTTTTACACACTGATTGAACTCCACGAATGGGGCAAGGATGACAAGTACACAGTCACTAACGAGCTCTACAAGTCTGATAATCAGAACGTGGTAGGCTCTAGGGTTCCTCTATCAGACCTCTATGAGGAACTTGAGGAAGTGGTAGATCTGAATGGCTTGAGTCGTCCGCTCTTTACTTACTTGAAAACTCCAGGCATGAACAACAAAGATATTAACTCAGCCCTTGGGCTGTCTATCTTTGATAACGCTAAGACCACCATGGACTTTCTTAACACCACCTATGATGAGTTTATGTGGGAGATTAAGATGGGTCAGCGCAGAGTGGCCGTACCTAGTCAGATGATTAAAGTTGAGTACAATCAGGAGGGCGAGAATGTCACAGTCAAGCGTGAGTTTGAGGCTGGGCGTAATGTCTATGAACAGATTGACTCAGGAGATATGGACAAGGGGGTAGGTATTACCGACCTTACAACGCCTATCCGATCGGATGACTATATCAAGGCTATCAATAAGATCCTGGCAATTTTTGAAATGCAGATAGGAGTATCTTCTGGAACCTTTACATTTGACGGTAAGAGCTTGAAGACAGCTACTGAGGTTGTTAGCGAGAACTCAGACACTTACCAGATGAGAAACAGCATTGTCAGCTTAGTAGAGCAGTCTTTGAAAGAGCTCATTATCTCAATGTTAGAGCTAGGCAAGGCTTACGGTCTCTATAAGGGAAACATACCTGATATGGAGAAAATCAGTATTAACCTTGATGATGGAGTCTTTACAGACCGAAATGCTGAGCTTGACTACTGGGTTAAGGTTGTAAATGCAGGTTTTGCTACGGATGTCATGGCTATTGAAAAGGTGCTCAATGTTACTCCTGAAAAAGCTAAACAAATCAAAGCTGAAATCAGTGGCAATGCTATTGATGATGCAAGTGGAGAGCGTAGCTCTGATGATGTAGCAATTTACGGGGAGTGATTAAATGTCAAAGAAAAGACCACCGATACAGTTCAATGACGAGCAACTGCTGCTTCAAGCGAGTAATGTCGCAGATATTTATCATCAGTTAGCCTTGGACTTGTTTGACAATGTGGTCGAACGTGTGACAGAACGTGGCACGGTCTATCTCGATAAGCAACCATACATCTGGCAACTCGAAAAAATGCAACAGATGCACATGTTGAACGAGGAAAATTTGAAGCTAATTTCTAAATACTCTGGAGTCGCTGAAGAACAGCTACGCTACATTGTCGAGAATGAAGGCTTGAAGCTCTATACTGACACCAAACAGCAACTTTTAGAAGATTTAGACCGTGGATCTGCAGGAAACAGCAATCACATTCAAGAAATCCTTGCAGATTATGCAAATCAAGCTGTCGGAGATATCCACAACTTAATCAATACTACTTTGCCAATGTCTGTAATTGGAGCATATAAAGGCATTGTGGAACAATCTGTCGCTAGAGTGGTTACAGGTCTTTCAACTGCTGACAAGGCTATTTCTGACACGGTCATGAAGTGGCAAGAGAAAGGGTTTCAAGGCTTCAAGGATAGAGCTGGACGTAACTGGAAGATTGATAACTACGCACGGACGGTTATCAAGACGACAACTTACCGAACTTATCGAGAAATGCGAACAAGACCAGCTGAAGAGTTAGGGATTGATACTTTTTATTTTTCAAAGAAAGCATCAGCTCGTAAGTCATGCGCTCCTTTACAACATCATATTGTCACAACCGGTCACGCTAGAACAGAGCATGGAGAGCATATTCTCGCTTTGTCTGATTACGGCTACGGTCGTCCAGAAGGTTGTTTGGGCATTAACTGCGGACACATGCTGACACCATTCATCCCAGGGGTCAATTACAAGCCTGATTTGGGGGAGGACGTGGTAGAGGTTACACCAGAACAAGCAAAAGAAAATGCCAACGCAGAAGCTAAGTATAGGGCTCTAGAACGGTCTATCAGACAGTCCAAGGAGTTTCTCCACGTTGCAGAAAAGCTAGGAGACAGCGAGCTGGTAGACAAGTATAAGAGCAAGGTTAGGATCCAGCAGGGAGCCATGAGAGACTATCTCAAACAGCATTCATTTCTACACCGTGATTACGCTAGAGAGAAATACTATGATGATCCGTTTTCTCAAGCACAAAAAGAAATAAAACTCAGGAAGAAGATGGCAGAACATCATTACATCAAAGAAAATGAAATAGCTGGTTTCAAAAAAGTCGGTGGTAAAATCACTAAAGCAGAGCGTAAGGTTATCTATGCAGATGAAAACCCTCAAGGTTTGGGATATATTGGGACACCTCATAGTTTTGCTATCAATAAATACTTGAGAGATAAAAATGTAATGCCGTCTGAGTATCAGAATATAGTTGATACTTTGGATGGGGTCATCAAGAAAAATAGAGCTCTAAAAAATATCAAAGTCAATAGATTTGACGATGAGGAGTACTTAAATTCTATCCTTAGAAAGAATGCTAGTCTTTTGGGAAAACATGATAGCATTGAGTCTGCTCTTAATTCTGGACAAGCTACTTTCGATAATGATGGCTATACATCTACTAGTTATATTCCTAAATACAATTTCTTTCAGGACAGACCTATTAAAACCATTATCAACATTCCTAAAAACGCTAAAATTTATTTCACCGATAACGATATAGAGAGCGAGATTATTCTTCCAAAAGGTTCGAAATATGATATAATTAACATGAAACGAAAAGGGGATAATGTTATTATTGAAATGAACCTAAGAGAGGAGTAAAGTCTATGAATTTGGAAGAAGCGTTAAAACAAGTAAGCAGCTGGAATCTTAAAAAGCCTGCTCCCTTAATCCCTTCTGAAATGACTGACGAAGAGCTCGCTCGTTTGCGTTTTACATGGGTTTCTCCAGAAGATGAAGATCTTGTCATGAATGAACTCAAAAGACGCGGTCTAGCTTTGTAAACAATTAGCGCTTAGAACAATCTAGGCGCTTTTTCATGTAATAAATTGCTGTAAACCGCTATAAACCGAATGGAAATCCATACGGTTTTTTATTTTGCCCTGGAGCATGGCGTAAAACTGTCTTAATTTGTCCATGTGACGTAAAAAAGGAGGAGTTAAGACATGAGTCTTAAACGTGAAATGTTAGTTGAGGCAGGCATAGAGGACAAGGCCGTCATTGACAATATTATGCAAGCGTACGGTGCAGGTATTGAAAATGCCAAGTTACAAGTCAAGTCGGAACTGCAAGCCGAAAACGACACGTTAAAACAACAGCTTGAGCAACAGACCCAGGCTATCAAAGATTTACAGGCTAAAGAGGGAGCTAGTACCGAAAGCAAACAACAGCTTGAAGAACTAAAAGCTCAATTTGACCAGTATAAGCTGGATAGCGAGGCAAACCTTGCTCAGATCACTAAAACTAACGCTGTAGCCCTTGCCTTGAAAGATGTAGGAGCTCATAACTCAGAGGATTTGATGAAATTCATTGACCTAGACAAGATTAGTCTGGGAGAAGATGGAAAACCTCAACTAGAGGACACAATCAACTCACTCAAAGAGTCAAGCCCTTACCTATTCCAAGCCGAGGACAAGCAGCCTAACCCTAATATCTCTGTGCACGGAAATCCACCAGCAGAAACTGGATACGATCATCTAAGTGCAGAGGACAAAGCCCTATTTGCAGGCTTTGATAGCGTATAAAACCAAAAATAAAGAAAAGAGGAATATTACACATGGCAGTAAATTACGCAGCTAAATTTGATGAAAAAGTAGATGAGCGCTTTGCTAAAGAGGCCCTATCTACTGGTATTGTTAACCAAGATTTTGATTTTCTTGGAGTTGACACCGTCAAGGTCTACTCTATCCCAACATCAGGAATGAATGACTACAAGACAACTGGGCAAAACCGCTACGGTGACGCTGAGGAACTTGGAAATACAGTTCAAACTATGACAATGAAGAAAGACCGCTCTTTCACATTCACGATTGACAAGAAATCCGAGCAAGACACAAATGGTGTTATGGAGGCTGGAAAAGCCCTTGCACGTCAGTTGTCAGAAGTTGTTATCCCAGAAGTAGACACTTACCGTTTTGCAACAATCGTAGCTGGCGCAGATACAGATCATATTGCTACTGGTTCGGTAACTAAAACAAATGCTTACGAACTTGTGCTTGATGGTCAGGTTAAGCTCACTGACGCTCTTGTCCCAACAGCTGGACGCATCTTGCATGTATCTCCTAAATTCTACAAACTCATCAAACTTGACCCAACTTTTGTGAAAAACTCTGACCTTGGCCAAGAGATCACTATCAAGGGTCAAGTAGGTATGATTGACGGTTTGCCAGTAGTTTTGACACCTACATCACGATTGCCACAAAATGTAGAGTTTATTATTGCTCATCCTGTGGCCACTCCATCTCCTGTTAAGTTGGAAGACTACAAGATCCACGATAATCCACCAGGAATTAACGGCAAGCTCGTTGAGGGGCGTATCCGTTACGACGCTTTTGTTCTTGACAACAAGAAGAAAGCTATCTACGTTCACAAATCAGCTTAGTGAAGGGGGATAAAAATGAACGATTCTAACATTGAAGAGACTTTGGTTATATCTAAAGAAACCGAAGGGGAACCAGAAGTAAAGTATCCAAAAACATTGAAAAAAGATGGTGTTACTTTTACCTTGTCTGATCCAATCATGATTTCAGCCTTTGAAAATCAAGGATACGAAGTGGAGGAATAAAATAAATGGCCAAATTTGAAGCTAAAACTAATTTTTATGTTGAAAAAACAGGGCAACAATTCGATGAAGGTGTTGTTTATGAAATGACATCTGCTGAAGCGGATGAGATCAACAGACGCTCAACCGCTCACTTTGGCGAAGAATGGCTTGAGTGTATCGAGCCAGATGTAGCACCTGTAGAACTAACAGAACCAGTTCCAGAAGTTCCTGAATCAACTAACTTCTTGATGTAAGGTGGTGTTGTCATGACCTACTTAACAAGAGAAGAGTTCAGAGGCTTAGGTTTTGATTCGGTTGACAATTTTGAGCAATTGCTACAACGAGCGGAAATGACTATCGATGCTTACACTAGAGATTTTTACTCTATGAATAGCTTTGATACCGATATTGAGGCAAGAAAGAAGGCTGTCAAACGTGCCACAGCCTTTCAGATTGCTTATTTGGACAGTTCGGGCATCATGACTGCGGAAGATAGACAATCTATTGCTAGTATGTCAGTAGGACGGACATCAGTAAGTTATCGCACAGGCTCTCAGAATGGCTCAGGTTCGCTTTCTTTGGCAGAGAGGTATAATTTATCGAGAGATGCTGAAAACTGGCTGAGAATGGCAGGATTTGGCTTTGCGAGGGTGGATTATGATAGATAAACGAATGCTACCTGACTCTTTGACAATTAAGAAGGTCGAAGGGAAAGATGACTGGGGGAAAGAGACATACTCTGACCCCCTTTATTTATCCCCTTGCAAATTCGACAGAACATTCTCTCATACTGGATCTGGCAATCATCGTAACGAAAGAAACTCATCGACCGTAATTGTCTATCCTAAATACTGCCCGGTAAAACTCGACAAGAGTTTCGTTGGTGGGTTTGTAGAAGAGGACGGCGTCAGCTACGTTGTTAAGAACATCATCCCTCAATATCATCCTCTAACCAAGAAGCTACTAGCTTATGAAATCGAGGTGATTTGATGAGCGGTGTTAATGTAAAGATTGACTTAAAAGGTGTTGAGAAGAAAGTATCCCCAGAGAATTTCGCAAAAGGACAATTTGCTATTGCTAATCAGGCAATGCTCGACATGAAGCGCTTTGTCCCAAAAAGAAAAGGGGAATTGAGAGCTAGTGGACACGTTCGACAAGGATCAATCATCTACGAAACACCTTACGCTAGATTGCTTTTCTACGGCAAGAAGGGGAAAGGTTTCTTTTCTGAGAAGCAAAGAAAGTTCTTTTTTGCGAATAAAGAAGAACTGCTTAAACATAAAAAAACACCTGGAACTGGTCCGAGATGGGATAAGAAAGCCTCAGCTCTATATGCTAAGAATTGGGCAGAGGTCGGTGCCAAAGCAATGGGAGTTAAATAATGCACGAAAATGACTTTTCAGAGGTCTTATTAGAGCATATCAAAGGTGTTCAAACCCAAATCCCCTCAAAACACGGCTATTTAGACGAGCATGAGGGATTGGTAATCTATCCGCTTTCTGGTGGAAATGTGGTAGAAGAGGACATGGCAGGAACGCAAATTGTGGACCTACCTTTTGAAATTGCAATCAAGTCAAAAGACCAGAAACTAATTGATAACACTCTATGGCAGATTAACACTGCCTTATCAAAAATCGGCTTGGAATTACCAAGCAAGAACAATTCATATAACTATTTAGACCTTGAAGTCAAAAAACCGTATTTGAACGAGTTGGACGAACAAGGCTTTTACACTTATTTGCTGGATGTCACAGCAAATCTTGAAATCGAAAGGAAAGAATAAATGGCAAAGAACAAAAACGCACTACGAAAACATTTCATTGGTCCTTATAGCGCTGAAAATCCTGAGACTGCACCAGAAAAAGAAGCGTATATGTGGATTGCTAAAGGGATTAAATCGTCATCCCCTGAAAACAACGAAGAAGACGACGATGCAGCATACTTTGATGGTGATGGAACTAAAGAAAATATCATCGTTTCAAAAACTCGAGGTCGCACATTTGAAGGGCATCGTGATTACTCAGATAAGGCTCAGAACTTTGTAGCTGATAAAGAAGATGAGGTCGGTGATGATCTCATCGTTTGGTACAAAGAAGTTTCATCTGATGGTAAAACTCAAAAAGAGGGATTAGCTCGTCTTTCTGAGATTGAAATCGGTGACGGTGAAGCTTCTGAGCTTGAAAAAATCAAGTTCAAGATTGTATGGGCTCGTAAGCCTAAGAAATCAAACGTATTACCTGAATAGAGACAGGGCGGTTTCCGCCTTGTTTTCTTTTTTTGAAAGGAGACAAAAAATGGTCGTAATTAAAAAACTAAGCAACATCATCCCTGTTGATTTTGGGGAGTTTCAACTTGAATATGTGGCGAATGATGAGAACATCAAACGCATGAAGACAATTGGTCAGAACATGGAAAAACGTGCTAAAAAACTGGAAGAAGCAGATGACGAGTCAGCTTTTAAAGAGGCTTACAAAGCATCTAAAGATAGTTGGACAGAGTTGTTCGATGAAGAAGCTTTTGAAAAAGTCTATAAATTCTCAGGAGAAACAACAACGGATACAATTTACTATCTGATTCAAACCATTCGTGGCATTGTTACCGAATTTGAGAACCGACATTCTGAAAAAGCAATCAAGAAATATTTAGAGGGTTAATTATGCTGGATCTATCACGAAAATTAACAGATGAGTTGGTTATTGGTGATAAGGTCTACTCTCTCAATATGTCCTTTGATAATATCATTAGACTCTTTGAAATGTGGTGTGATGAGGAAATACCAGAACAGGTTAAACCTTTCTTTGCTTTAAAAATGCTTACAGGAGATGGATTTGGGTTGTTCTCGATTGAAGATGCTATGGATATCTTCCAACAGGTTTTCGAGGAACATATTCAATTGAAATCGCTGAAAGATGTATCTGTCGAGTACGACCTAGCCGGCAACGTGATGCAAAAAGAACCCTCTACTCAAAGCAAAGAACCGCCTGTATATGATATTTCGTTAGATGGTGATTTCATTTATGCAAGTTTCATGCAAGCATACGACATTGATTTGCTTGAAGAAAGAGGAAAATTACACTGGAAGAAGTTCAATGCGTTGTTATCAGGATTGCCGGAAGGTACTAAATTCGTTGAAGTTATCAAAATCAGGAAGTACAAGCCAAGAAAGGGCGACTCTCAAGCTTACATCGATGAAATGATGAAGTTAAAGAAAGAGTATGCCTTGCCTGATTCTGAAGAATACGATGATGAAGATGATGATTACGATATGGAATAGAAAGGAGGTAATAAGATGGCGGATGGTAAGGTTGTCATCCAGGTAGACATGGATGGCGACAAAGCCCAATCAGGAGTCGCACGTCTAAAGGGTATGGTCGGAGGATTGGCCGAGAGTGGTACACAATTAGGTTCGGTCTTTAAGTCTGTTCTCGGTGCTAATATCGTAAGTGGTGCGCTTATTTCCGGGATTCAGTCTTTGGGAAGTGCTATGAAAGGTGTATTTTCTACCGCTCTGGACGAAGGGGCTAAGCTACAACAATCTTTTGGTGGTATTGATACGCTCTACCATGGAGCAGAAGATACCATGAAACAATATGCTACTACTGCAGCCGCAGCAGGAATTTCAGCTAACACATACGCAGAACAGGCCGTTTCTTTTGGTGCTAGTTTGAAGAAAGCGCTTGGTGGTGATGCAGTGAAGGCTGCTGAATCAGCTAATAAAGCTATCATGGCTATGGCCGACAACTCAGCTAAAATGGGTACGGACATTGGTTCAATTCAGATGGCCTATCAAGGCTTTGCCAAGGGAAATTACACCATGCTGGACAATTTGAAGCTAGGCTATGGCGGGACCCAACAAGAAATGCAACGACTTCTTAAAGATGCCAGCAAGCTTGAGAAAGCAATGGGTAAGAAGTTCGATATTAATAACTTTGCAGATGTCGTCGAAGCGATTGACTTGGTTCAACAAGAACTAGGTGTCGCAGGAGTTGCAGCAAAAGAAGCTGAAACTACTTTTAGTGGTTCGTTCTCTGCAATGAAAGCTTCTGCATCCAACTTCTTGGCCAATCTTTCACTTGGCGAGGATATCGGTCCATCTCTGAAGACACTCATTTCTACTACATCAACCTTCCTTTTGGGGAATTTCGTGCCAATGGTAGGAAATATCATGCGACAACTTCCTCATGCTATCGAAGTCGCGATAGCTGAAGCAGGTCCTAAGATTGAACAAGGATTCAGGTCATTATTCGCAGGGATTGGAGTGGATGATGGTGCATTTGATGTTATCAAGGATACTTTCAGAGATGTAGTCGTGACAATCCAGTCACTTTTTGGAGAATTGACCAGTGAAGGAAATGGATTCAAGGATTTACTTCAAGGGATTAGCAATGTGATTACATTCGTAAATGTTGTCATACAAGAATTAGCAAGAGGATTTCAATTCGTTTTAGATTCATTTGCTGATATAGGAGCAATCAGTAACTTTTACCAAGCATTTAAAGACTTGTCTGAAGCAGCTACCGAGGTCGCTCAAAATCTAGGGGAAGCTATTCCATGGGAAACGATTGGTACAGCAGTAGGGCAGATCGTGAATGGAATTTCAATTCTTGTCAGTTGGTTTTCAAAACTTGCTCAATCGATTAGCCCAGACATGTGGAGAGCGCTGATTACGGGCGTTGTTAGTTTCGCGGTTGCGTTAAAAGGCATTAAAACAGGTCTTACAATTGCAAGAGGTCTCAAATCAGCTTTTGATTTCGGAAAGAATCTTGTTTCATTAATTAGCAACACTATTAGTCTTACTGCCGCTCAAGCAACAAATGCTGCTGCAAGTACAGCAATGAGCGCAGGAAATACCGCAGTAGGTACATCAGCAGGAGCAGCAGCAAGTTCTGTCTTGAAATTAGGAGCAGGCTTATTAATGGTTGGTGCGGGTGTTTTACTTGCAGCAACAGGAATCTATCTTTTGGTTCAAGCTGCTATCCAATTATCAAGCGCAGGAGCAGGAGCAATTCTAACCATGGTCGGTTTGGCTGTTGGAATCGCTGCGCTTGCTGCTGTCTTTGCTTTTCTAGGTCCTGCTTTAACTGCAGGAGCAGTTGGTATTTTAGCCTTTGGCGCAGCAATAGCCCTGATTGGAGTCGGAGTATATGCCGCTTCGGTTGGTTTAGCTCTTTTAGCAGTGCAATTACCTGTTATCTCTACTTACGGATTATCAGCCTCGGTCGCTCTTGTGGCTCTAGGTGCTTCAATGCTTGTTCTTGGTGCAGGAGCACTAGTAGCAGGAGCTGGATTGCTTGTTTTAGGAGCAGGAGCTTTGGTTGCAGGTGCCGGAGCAGTTGTTTTCGGAGCCGGTCTCTTAATAGCTTCAGTCGGTGTTGCTGCCTTCGGACTGGCTCTAGGAGTGTGTGCGCCTGCTATTTCAACATTCGTTGATGCAATAAGCAAAATAATCGAGACTTTAAGCGGTGGATTGTCTAACATTCTAGATGCAATATCTAGGGTTATTCAATCTGTTGGAGATTCTGCACTCAAAGCAGGTCAAGGTTTCAAGGCTTTGGCCGAAGGTGTCGTGATGATTACCAACACAAGTCTTGGCGATATGGCTGCTTCTTTAGGGGCAGTTGCTTTGGGTGTCGGTAAAATAGCAGGATACGGCTCTGATTTGTCAGCAGTTGGGAATGGCATGACTATTCTCAGTAACGGAATGATGATGTTCTCTCAATCTGCTATGATAGCAACTGCTGCATTAGCAACATTCCCTGGCCTGATTTCTAACTTGTCTGTCGTAACAGGAAGTGCACCAGCCTCGCTTCTTGTTTTTGCCACAGCAGTTAAAACGGCTGGAACGTTAATGGCTACAAGTATGCAAGCAAGTATGGCTCAAATCCTTGTTGTAGTGAACAATGGCATGGTCTCAATCGTGCAAAGTGTTCGCAACAATGGAAGTCAGATGGTTGCGGTTTGGAGAATATCCGGCCAGCAACTTGTCAGCGCCACTCAAGGATTTGTAAACTCAGCAAACAATACTCTTTCTCAAATCGGCCAAGGAGTTAACCTCCATGCAAACGGTTCGGCTCTTATGTCCGGATTGAAGTCTGGTATTGATTCAGGCTGGTCTCAGATTACTTCTAGTGTATCGAATATGGCTAAATGGATTAAAGACCATAAAGGGCCTGTTTCGTACGATAGAAGATTGCTTATCGAGAATGGTTCAGCTCTTATGACTGGTTTGAATCGAGGTATTCAGACCGGTTGGAGAAATGTCATGGACAACATTTCAAGTATGGCAGGGACTATTCAAGACGTAATTAACGACGATTATTCGGATATCGGCTGGCAGATTGGCCTAGGGATTTCAGACGGTCTTAACTCGTCAATGGATAATGTCACAGGTCACTTAGATGCTGTTCGTGATCATGTCAATGATTTTAGTTTAAGGTCTAAGAATCTTTTGACTGGTGCGACTGCTACCATGTCAAGTCAATTGAAGGTTGAGACGTTGAGAGGTAAGACACCAAAAGATGAAACATCTAGCAGACAAGAAGCCTATATCGCTCATTCAACAAGTCTATTGTCAGATGTGATTGATGGCTTGTCAGAATTGAGAGAACAAGTGGCACAAGGCCAGACAATGGTCTTGGACACAGGAGCGCTTATTGGTGGTACTGCTTATGCTTATGATGAGGCAGTTGGAAATATACAAACATTGAGAGGACGGCATCGATTATGATTACTCAAATTAAGGAATATATCCAATTCAGTGATTTTAATAGCAAAGATGCCGGTTGGTATCTTCAAAGGAGGGAAGCTCCGACTCCTGATAAAAAGGAAATTGTAGAGCAAATCCCTTATTTACAAGGTGTTTTAGACTTCTCTGATGCTCTCGGAGAAGTTTTCTTTGATAGACGAGAAATCACTTATGAATTTAAACTACCAAACAAAGAATATTCAGATCGCAAGGTAGCTGAACGATTCATAAAATCGAGTATGACGACGAAGTCAGAAAGCAAGCTCTTTGACAGTCACGACCAGAGGTATTATTGGCTCGGTAAGGTCAAAAGTATTAAAGTGACGGATGTGCCTTTAAAGAAACATTTGATTGCTACAATTGTTTTTATTTGTTATCCATTCGCGTTTCATGTCGATGATTATTTTGATGATATTTGGGATACATTTGACTTCGAAAATGATTTTTCAAATTGGACCAAGTGGCATATCAATGACCAAAAAGAGATTTACTTTGTGAATGGCGGTGATACTTCAGTTAGTCCGACAGTCATTTGCAGCAGTGATATTACATTGGTTGATGAAAAAGGCAAAACTTACAAATTCAAACAAGGAGAAAACAATGACTTTGTTTTATCAATTAAATCAGGTATCAACCGTTTTACCGCTAAAGGGAATGGAACGATTTCATTAAGATTTAATGCAGAGGTGATGGCATGAGTAGTAGAGGAGGTTTTGAAGTATATTTTTGGAACTCTTTTCGAGAAATGTTAGCTGATAGAATTTCTGTTGAAAAGAAGGTGATTCATAGTCCATATTCTCGTAAAGGGAATAAGATTCTTTCTGGAACAATTACACAGGCTCAAAATGCAATCAATGAATTTACTTTCACGATGCCAATGCAAAATAGCCTTTACCAAAAATTAGTTCCTTTTCAATCTATCATCCAAGTTGTTAATCTATATGATGATGAAATTGAATTTGAAGGTAGAGTTTTAACTATTTCAAATAAAATGACGAGTACAGGATTCGTTCAAGAAGTTGTGTGTGAAGATTTTCTTTCATTTTTCCATGACAGCGCTCAAAGTTTCCGTAAATTACAAAATACTGGTGCAGAAGCGTATCTAAGAGAAATACTGAACCAGCACAATAGTCAAGTTGAAGATTATAAGAGGATTCATCTTGGAACTGTAACGGTTAACAGTAAGACAGACAAGCCGTGGAGGTATCTAGGTTATGAGCCTACTTGGGATGCGATTAGAGAGAGGATTATTGCTAACATTGGTGGATATCTTACCTTGAGAAGAGAGAGTGATGCTTTCTACCTCGATTGGACTTCCTCGATTGGTGAGAATCAGGACTCGCCTATTCAACTTGGTCGGAATATAAAATCAGCTTCTCGTGAGATTTCATTTGATGGTATAGCTACTCAAATCATGCCAATTGGTGCAGATGAGAATAATAGTCAAAATGAAAATAAGGAAGAACAAGGATCTGATGTTACCAGGAAGCAGATTGACATTTCATCCGTAAACGGTGGCAAAATATGGCTTGAAGATGCAGAATTAGTTGCTAAATTTGGAATCATTCGTAAACCTGTAATTTGGACAGAGATTGATAATGCTCAGGTATTAAAAAATCGAGGATTGCAATACCTCAAAAATCAAAAAATAGCCCTTGCAAAATGGGCAGTCTCAGCTGTAGAAAGATATCTGATTGACTCAAGGTATGTAAAATTCAAAATCGGCAATACACATCCAATTTTGAATGCTCCACTTTCAGGAATTGAGCGCTTGCAAATCATCGAAAAGAAAATAGATATCTTGAATCCTCAAAGCGTCGATTTGGTTATAGGCTCTAA
>QWCT01000497.1_pt1 | contig 25507 bp, 22 predicted proteins | sample 1972681 | NCBI WGS metagenome assembly QWCT01 (sample SAMN09866701, study PRJNA288562) | Human oral metagenome isolate pre3_saliva, whole genome shotgun sequencing... | isolation source: mouth | host: Homo sapiens | place: USA: California | reverse complement strand
ACTCCAGAGACCACTCCAGCTCCTACCAAGCCTGTTCCTACTACTACTACTCCTGAAACAAAGGATAGGAGTAAGGATGCGATAGATAGAGACGGAGGCAAGTGGGGCGGTAACTCAAACAGAATTGGCAACAATGAGTTTGAGCCAACCGACCACGTAGGCGAGACTGGAAAGGGTCATGGAGATCCTGCAAAGGAAACTCCAGCGACTCCTACTCAGGATCAGTCTCATCAGGATGTGAAGGTTGACCATGTCGACCAGAACAAAATGAACTACGAGACTATTCCTGAAACCCAGTCTTCCTGGAAAACCAATCAGGGTCAAAACCTGATTACTGGAATCCAGGAAAACGGCTCTGGCAACTCTGGCTCAGGCAACAGCTCAGCTGGAAACAGCACCGCAACAGAAGGCATTCCGCTAACTGGTTACGGTGAGGAATTCCATCTTGAAGACTAACTTCAAATGGACTCCGCTGAGAAACGGGAACCCCGTCACGAAACCCAGGCCGCAAGGCTTGGGCGAGTGGCAACATCTATAGCACTTTAACTTTAATACCGGTGGCCTCGCAAGGGGCTGCCGGATATCCATGAACTAATTTTGAATTTGAGATGATTCGGTTTTGCGTGGTAAGACGAAAATTAAAAATTCGGCTAGTAAACTTTGTGGGAATGTTTATTAAACCAATACCCAGCAAAACCAAACAAAATTAAAGTGAGAAATAATTATAAGAAAGGAGCTTTTATGAAAAAAGCACTCAAAATTATGTCTGTAGCTGCTGTTTCTGTAGCTGCTGGTATCGCCACTGTCTCAACTGTTTACGGTTGGGGTGATAACGCTGGCGGTCGTCCAACTTACACCATCGCTGATATCAACGCTGGTAAACTTGGCGACAAAATCGTTATGAACTCTATCAAAGATAATGATTCTTCTCTTACTGAAGCTGAGAGAAGAGCTGGTGTTACTACACCACTTACCGACGAACGTTCATTCATCGGTATTCGTGATGCTGCCACCGGCGCTCAAGGTAAAAACAACGTCTGGAACATTGGTAATGTAAACATCGAAGAAGGTAAAACCTATGTCATCCGTATGTACATCCACAACAACAACCCTAAGGGCGTCAATGCTGTTGCTAAAGATGTGACTGCACAGGTCGACCTTCCAAACATGGTCTCTAAAGAAGCTCGTGTTACTGGTTACATCAATGCCAGCAACGCAACTCCATCTCGCTACTGGGATTCTCTAAATCTTAAGAGCGCTGATGGTCGTGCTTTCTACCTCGACTACATCGAAGGTTCTGCTCTCTATGAAAACAACATTTTCAAGAGCGGTACCACTCTTTCTGACAACCTCGTCTCCACTGGTGTCAAACTTGGTTACGACAAGCTTGACGGTAACATGCCAGGTTGTTATGAATATGCTGGTTACGTCACTCTTCAAGTTAAACCAGTTTTCGAAAATACTTCAATCATGAAGCAGGTTCGTAAACAGGGTGAAAAGGACTGGAAAGAATCTGTCGATGCTAAGGTTGGCGACACTGTTGAATATCAGATTCATTACAAGAACCTCAACGCTTCCAAAGTTGAGAACGTCATGATCAAAGACTCTCTTCCAACCAACATGGAATATGTTAAAGGTACTACTAAACTTTACCGCTCAGATCTCCGTGATGGTGCTGTTAACAACGAAGATAGTCTATTGACCAACGGTGTTAATATTGGTAATTACAACCTCCGTGGTGACGGTTTCATCCGCTTCCTCGCTAAGGTTGTTGATAAGAATCTAGTTTGTGGTAATAACCGTCTTATTAACTGGGCTAAAGCTAGTGCTAACGGTTTCGCCGTTCAAGACAGCGCTGATGTCTATGTGAAAAAGGAATGTGAACCTACTCCAACTCCTACTCCAACTCCTACTCCAACCCCAACTCCTACCCCAACCCCAACGCCTACCCCAACTCCAACTCCAAAAGAGTTACCAAAGACCGGTCCTGAAACTGTTGCCACTGGCATCATCGGACTTGGTTCTGTAGTCACCACTGCTGGATACTACATTGCTAGCCGCAAACAACTTCGATAATTGACCGCTCCGAAGTATAAAAACTCTCGGACGTCAAACGAAGTCCAAAAATTCTAGGCTCAGCCTCAGAATGAAAAAGAACCAGATTAATCTGGTTCTTTTTTGTGGCCATAAAATTCTACTCCCACACTTTTTCGACTACTCTTGACCGCTATTAACCGCCCCAACATATGTTCGTTAAGCTTGTAAAATGTAAAATATATATTATAATAATTTCAACTATTCAATCATAGACTAGAGTACATTATTACGCTAGTCTATTTTTTCTTTGGGGAGGAATACTAATGAAGAGAACAATCATATTGCCACTGATCTGCATCGCATTATTCTTATTTATCGCCTATAGCCATCTAGGTAGAAAAAATAAGAAGGATGATGAGTCCAATAAGCCAGGTCAATATTTTTCCAACACTGACAAGGATTCTGAGTTATAGATAGACATAGTTATTTTTAGTTAGGTAATTAATGTCAGGTTTTACGTTAAGAATCTTTTGATAAGGCCAAGAAAAAAATTGCGACCCTCTTCGGAGGGTTTTTCTATTTTTCCTCTGTTAATTTCTTGATCTTTGTATTACTATTAGGAAAATGATCAAGCGGTTGTTCAAAAGAACGACAGTAATTTCTTTCACTTGCAAAATCATAAAATCATTGTTCTTATGCTTGCAAAATGTAAAATTATGTAGTATAATCACGACAACTAATCAACCAAAGGACTAGAGCACATTAAGAAGCTCTGGTCCTCATTTCTTTCATAAGGGGGTAAAAACTATGAAGAAAATATTAAGCATTTTGGTACTCGCGGCGGCATTACTTACCTCCGCATGTGTAGGCAATAATGCAGCCGGACAAGGTGCGCAAAGTGCACAAAATGTGAAGGCTGTAAGTAACAAGAAGAATGATTTTGCATCCATCTATCTTTCAAATATTGATAAGGATGCGGAAACATATGTGGCAGATTTTGACCTTAATCAATATCTGCTCGATAGCGGCGCCATCAGTATCGAGAGATTGGATATAGACCTCAATTCAGCGACTTGTATCGCCGCCCGTTACCCAAACGGGATTGTCACCGTGTATTATTTTTTTGGTGACAATAGTGATCCGTACGGGCATGGATATCTAACGGACATGAACGTATTCGTCGCCGAAGAAGGGTATAACCTTAATAGCTATAGCCTCGGTGAAGAAGATGAAAATGGTGTACGCTCTGAATGGGTCCACCATTTTTATGCATGTGGTTCAACCGAGTTAGTCAATGACCCTAACTTTGAGGATGATTCTAAACTCTTCACAGTAAAACCAAATGGGATTTACTATGTGGAGGCCAAAAATGGACAGAAAAATCTTTTAGCGGTCCCTGACTATTTTGATCGAGGCTTTAAAGCCTCAATCCTTCCATACATCAATATGAAGGATCCTTCTTTCAGGAAAGATCCAATGGAAGGTAAACTTATGGGGATCTCTGATCATTAAAGAAATTAGGCTCTCATTTGAGGGCCTTTTTCATGTGTTATTTTATCGGTTTTTAAATTCCTTATGTTATAATCAAACCAAGATGGGCCCAGAAATAAATAATTCAACCAATGGTATAAATAGCTATAAATTCTCCGAACAACAGTTAAATGTCCCGACGAATAACTTAGCCTCCAAAAGAAGCAAGAATAAAAAAATGATCCTTATAGGTATTGCTACTCTATTTTTTATATTATTTATAGTTCTTATTTTTAGGCTCTTTATGTCTCCGAAAAAGGTTGGATCTGGAGACATTAAAGACTACATCGCTTTTGTTAAGCTATATCAGTATGGTGACGAGAATGAAAAAAAAGATATTAATGGTAATTTACCAGCAAATTATACTTATGCCTATAAGATGTTGTCAGGATCTGCAACTTCTGAAGAAAAATCGCATTACGCATCAAAGTTAAATGAACGATATTTAAAGTATGGTAATCAAGAACCAATCGCATCATTTTTGATGCTCTTTAATAATTATCTTGAAATGGGGGAAAAGATTACAAAAATAAGAGCAGCCTATGTGCAAGATAATCAAGCCGCTAAGAACCTCGCCAATAAATATGTTTCTCAAATAAAAACCTCAAAAATTTCCTATGCAAAAGAGCGTCTCGATTATTTTACTACCTATTACAGTAAATATATTGACTACCTAGATCAAGTTAAGAACGCTGGGTGTATCAAAGGAGACTCCATAGATGTTAATTGTGAAGTTAATAATAGAATTAATCCCGATAATGAAGCACTAAATGATCTATATACAGAGTTAGATGGTTTAGAAACAACATTTTCCGATAGTTATCTAGATTCAACTTTATATCTAAATAATTCCATAATTGCATTCTATAATACAAAATCAACCACTAAGGAAAAATAAGAGATGAAAGTACTTATAAATAAAAATAAAAGTAAAAGACTAATCACCCTATCCATAGTAGTTGTATTTTTGTTTCAATTAATATTAACTTCAGTAGTTAATATTAATTTTTCAGAAGATGTTCATGCCGAAGCTTTATCTCCAAAAGACACATTATTACTTAAAGTATTAAAAGCCGGCTTTAAAAAATGTATAGAAGGTGGTGTTCTATCTCAGAATAAGATTAAAGATTCCGACGTTAAAGAGGGGAACTTATTTAACATAAATATGCCTATTTACGTAAATGACAAGAGTGTTTTATTACCTCTTAAGTACGGTTCCGGAAACACTGTTAAGGATGGAGATATTTCCTGTAAACAACTTTTTACGGGTTATTCTGATAGCAATAATCGCTTCAATACTTTTTCGGCATTGGGTGGCAAAAATAATATACCCTCTTATGGATCTGTCGCAGAAAAAAATAGTTTTATCGAAGCTCTTGGATATACTACAGAGGACAGAAAAGACGCACAGTTATATTGTGCAGCACTAAATTATACGGCAACTGAAGCAGTTGGTACTGGTAACACAAGGACAACAAACTCTATATGTGTAAATGTTGTTGACGGGAAAATTAAACCGTCTCAAGGCGAGAAAATAACATCAAGTGATGTAGTCATAAAAAATACAAATAGCGACGAATATATAAGCCTCTCTATAGATCCTAGCTATAAAAAATTTAAAGTCACAATGGATCTGTCAAAACTCACTAAGGATGCATCATCCTGCCAGTTTACTTCTACAGACATTTTCACTAGCGAAAATCTAGATAAATATATTGGACAAACTCCTCAGACCTTCTTTTCAAAATTCTTTGACGATATCGAGACGAAACAGATTCTCAATAAAGCAATAAGCCATGGGTATTACGCAGGTCAAATAGACTCAGCTAATTGCCCTAGTAAACCTTTTCCAAAAGAATTAGGTGTGAGTTCAGTTGTTACAAATAGCACTGGTTCGATTGACACTGGTTCTAAGGTAAATGCAGGCGCTGGAACAGAACTTAATAATTCAATCGCAAAAGATTACACATATGGCGGCTTTCCAAAAAGTTACGATAAACTTATGAAGTATTATTTACCTTCCTATCCTGTTCCATCAGCAGGCAATACACCAGGGTCACTTGACTATGAGTTATATGGTGGTTCTTCATCTGCAACTCAGACTAGTGGCTTTACTGCGGTAGAAAGAGCTTACAACTGGTATTATGTGCTTCACGACGTGTTCAATGCTATCTCCGTTGACGAGTCTGTCGGTTGTAGCACCTCGCGTCCTTCTAATGGTGCTTACCTCCAATATCTTAAGCAGTCTGAATCTGATCCTAATAAAACGGAAGTCCAGTACTGCCCCATGAATGAATCCGTATTGGGGTTAAAAGCAAATGATATTCTTATGGATAAATCAACAAATGGAAAAGGAGTAGTTAATGCTGCTGACCGTATCAGTGATACAATTAAGCCACAAACAGCTAGAGAAATTTTAGATAATCTGAACTCGATCAACCTTGCTTCCGTTTGTGCCGCCGATTCAAGCTTCCCGCTCTGCAAAGCCACTCCAATCGATTGTAAGTCGGATCCAAACAAAGATGGTTGTAAGGAGTTGGCTGGCAATAACGCTTCCGAGGAAGAAGACGGTGCTAATGGTGAGTCTGCCACTTGTTTTGCGAATGCTGGCGCTCTTGGTTGGATGATCTGTCCTCTCATGTACACTCTTCGTGATGCTGTCCAGGGTATCTTTAATGAATTCGTCGAGCCTCTCATTCGTGTCGACAAGTCAATCGTCACTAATCTCGCACAAAATAATGATTCTTCCGCGATGTATAAAGCTTGGTCTCTGTTCCGTAATATGGCAAACATTATATTTGTCATCGCCCTTCTCTTTGTGATCTTTTCCCAGGTTACTGGCTTTGGTATTGATAACTACGGTATTAAGCGTCTCTTGCCGAAGTTAATTGTCACCGCCATTATCGTCAACTTTTCATATTTTATTTGTGGTATCGTCGTCGACCTTTCGAACCTTATTGGTAATAGTGTAAGAGATATCTTTGAAAATGCCTCTAGGGATCTTACCTTCACCGCTGGAACAGGTAGCGATGGCCTGGGTACTCTTGGTGTAGCTACTGGTGTAGCTACTGGTGTTGCCGCAGCTGTTACTAGCGTTGTAGCTCTTGTTACTGCTGGTGCAGCCCTCAGTACTGCCGCAACTAGTGGGGGCCTGCTCGCACTCATTCTTCCCGTCCTAGGTCTTGCTGCCTCTGCTTTTATGGCCGGCTTCTTCGCTCTACTTATGCTCGGTGCACGTCAGGCCATTATTATTATCATGATCGTAACCTCACCAATTGCCTTCGTCCTTTATGCTCTTCCAAATACAAACGCTCTTTTCAAGAAGTGGGTCTCCCTCTTTCGCGGATTGCTTCTTCTTTATCCAATATACTGTTTCATGGTTGGCGGTGGTTTTATGGCCGCTAAACTGATCGTCAAGGATTCCACTGGTGTCTTTATTCAGCTAATCGCCGGATTTATCAGTATTGCTCCATACTTTGCTGTACCGTCCATGACCAGGAATGCTCTTAAGGGCTTCGACGCTGCAGTCAATGGTATCGCCAAACTCCAAAATCGTGTAAATGGTGGTATGCAATTTGCCGGCAAGAAGATCATGAACTCAGAAACCGTTAAGGCTTCTGCTGGAAACTATGAATTTGGTAAGCAATCAAAATTCGCTAAGAAATATGATGGCTACACTCAGGAACAATTAGCACAATTATCCCCTGGTAAACGCAGGCGCCTCATGAACGCCTTAGGTACCATTGGTAAAGATGCTCAACAGGCTGCTACTATTGGTGCGGCAATGTCACAGTTTAAATTTAATACTAGTAATGAAGGTAAGGCTCGAGCTGGGGCTATGGCTATGACTGCTGAGGATGAAAACCAGGTTAAGGCGCACCAATCTGACCTTATCGACAAGAATATGTCATACGACGAAGCGCTAAAAAATCTTATAAAAATGCAGAATGAGGGTTATGGTGAAAATGAGGAAGAAAATCACCAGCGTGATCTAAAGATGCGTGCCTATCAGCGCCACATTCTCTCAACAAAAGATGGACAAAAAGCCTATGAAAAGTATCTCAAAGAAGGACAATATAAAGATAGTAATAACAATATCGTGACTGGTAGTACCAGCGAGAGGTCACGTGCTGTTCTTGCAAGAGATTATATGTCGAATAACTCTGGCTTGAAGGATAAGTATGGCGTAACTTATCAACAAATGCAATCAATGCAGGGTTCTGGTTCTATTAATACCCTAAGAACTTCTGCTGATAGTTCTTCAGTCATAGAAAATGCTCGCACTAATGCGGTTAATAAGTTTGTTGAGACTATGGATTCTAAGGATATTCGTGAGATTAGTAAGGATGATGCTGATGAAGTGGATAAAGCTAGAGCAAGTGGATCCATCTCACATAAGGCCAAACAGAATTTGGACACCGTTGTTCAAAGTGCTGTTAGAAATCTAGAAAACGATCCAACTCAGATAGGCGAACTTAATGATAAAGCACAGAATCTTATTACTAATGTTTCTGGTATCAATTTAAATAATCTTGGTAATCGCGTAATGGAGGTTCGTGATAATAATGGTCAACTTGTTCAAACTATGAGATGGGCTAAAAATGGTCCAGCCAATGGTGGCGGTAACGGCAATGGCAATGGCAATGGCAACGGTAATGGCAATGGCAATGGCAATGGCAATGGTAGCGGTAACGGAGGTCCAACCCCATAATGTTATCCATCTGAGTTTAAAAAAATATGAGCGAAGGCTCATATTTTTGTTACTGAGGTTAATTGTTACTCAGCTCTCTCAGCTGCCATTAATACATTCTCAAACAACACCCCGACCGTCAGTGGCCCCACGCCACCAATTTTTGGCGTGATTGCCGAGATGTCTGTTCTCTCGCGGATCTCATCGGAGATATCTCCGACCAGTTTTCCGCCCTCGCTCGCCGTGCCGGCGTCCACAATCACCGCTCCGCTTCGAATCATCTCATCAGTAATTAAATCAGGCGCACCAGTTGCCGTCACAATCACTTCATAATCATGTAACTTGGAAAAATCTGAACCACGATGAAAAATCTCGACATTCAGTCCTGAATTGCCCCACATTGAAGCCAGAGGCCTGCCGACTAATCTCCCCCTGCCAACAATTGCAATCCTTTTTTGTTTTAGGTCAATATTATAACCAGTCAATAGCCAGTTAATTGCCGTGGCTGTCGCACTGTCAAAATCTCCTCGTCCAGAAAGTCCATCCACGTCCTTTTCCGGTGTAATTTCGCCCAATATTTCCTCGGTTATCTCTGAATTCACTAGTGGCAGCTGCACGATAATCCCAGAGACTGTTTTATCCTCATTGGCCCCACTAATCGCCTGCCTCAAAGCCTCGGCCGTTGGCTCCACCTTTAGATCGACTACCTCAACCCCAATATCCTCGCCGTACCTGCATTTTAGCCCAACATATTTTGCAATCACTGGATTATCAGAATCTCGCACAATCACGAGCTTCGCCCGCTTCTTGTTGCTTCTTAAGATTTGTACAAGATGCGCCTGTCTTTCTTTGATGAACCCCACCAATTCGCGGCCGTTTAGTTCTTTTACCATATCAACTCCTAGGCCTCAATTTCGTCTGGTTCCTGTTCAATCTTAAAACCAAATTTATCAAAAACGATTTTAGCGATCTCTTCTCGTGCCGCCGCAAGGTCAGCGTAGGATTCTGCTGATTCATTAATCAGAATCAGAGCCGCCTTGTCGCTCACTTTCATGCCATGGAACACTTTTCCTTTAAGCCCTGCTTCTTCGATCAACCAGCCCGAATTTACTAAATTGGTGCGCTTTTCGGGAGAATCTGGTCCCACTTCTTTCGCATTTCGCCAAACCTGTATTCCGCGAGCTTCTGCCTCGTCGGCTTCTTCATCTGTCAAATAGACATTCTTAAAGAAGCTTCCCGCACTAGCAATCTTCTCAGGATCAGGTAACTTACTGTTCCGCACTTCTTTGACCATGCGTGCAATATTTAGAGGTGAAAAATCAGTTTCTCCGTGCTCGTCAACATAAGCTTGTAGGGAACGATAAAATGGAGGTTTTAGCTGACCTTTTTCTACACGTATTGTTGTCGAATAGATAAAATAACGCCCCACATTTTCGCCAGAGTTGAAAATTGATTTGCGATAGCTCATCTTCATGTCGCTTGCTGGCACTACCACAAATTTTTCTAGTTTAGTGTCATAGGCTTCGACTGAAACAATTACCTGTGTTACTTCCTGGCCATAAGCGCCAATATTTTGTACTGGTGCCGCGCCTGCCGTGCCAGGAATCCCAGCCATTGCCTCGATTCCAGAAAAGCCTCGTTCCGATACATAAGTTACAAGATCATCCCACTGCTCGCCACCATAGGCCTTGAAATATGCCACTCCTTCTTTTTCTTCTTCACCAGCTGGTGTCTCAATTTGAGAAATCCCCATAATCCGATCAAGAATAATTACGCCCTCAAATCCTTCATCTTTTGAAAAGGTATTTGCACCTCCGCCCAGTACCCAGACTGGTAGATTCCTCTCTTTAGCAAACTTATAAGCTTCTGGAATATCTTCCTTAGCAGTCACCGTAATCACAAACTTCGCTGGACCGCCAATTCGCATCGTTACTAGGTTTTTGATCATTACATTTTCTTCAATTTTTAACATTTTTTCCTTTCATAACCATGCTTTAACAGTTGGTATTAATACCTAATTTTAACACATACCTGTTTGCTTGACTATTTCTCATGCCCTCCTATAATTAAGCCATAAACAGGAACAATATATGAAAAATCAAGAATCCTATTTTGATGGCGGACTTCTGCAGTTAATCGGTTATAATATTCTCGGCATTTTAGTCACAATCTTTACTCTGGGTATTTGCTTGCCTTGGGCCTACTGTATGATCTATCGCTGGGAAGCAAAACATACAGTCATCAATGGACGTCGTCTCGAATTTGATGGTACCGCTGTTCAGCTATTTGGTAACTGGCTAAAATGGCTCTGTCTCACGGTGATCACTTTTGGTATCTATGGTTTTTGGGTCAATATTCGTCTCAAGCAGTGGAAAGTTAAACACACTCATTTTATTAATTAAAATATTCCTAATTTACTAATTAGATTACAGGGATGGCTTAAGTTTTCCAGCTGCCACTCCTAATATCACCCGAACAACTTTGCTTGACAACATATAAAAGAATTATATAATATATAAATATAGCATCTGCTATGCACTTTAAATTCCGCTTAAATTCTACAAAACGCCAAATGCCCTATAATTGAAAGATCTTACAGTCGTGTTTGTCTTTATTCTTGGATAGTAGTTAGGTTATTTATGTAGCTTAACTTCTGTCCAAGAATTTTCTTGGCTAATGATTAGAGTATGGGGAAACCCCATCGCAAGCCACGGGCTCTAATTAACCCAGAAAGGGGAATTATGAAGTTAGAAACAACTAACATTACAGGCGTGAAATATGTAGTAGATAACAGGCCATCTCCGATTGCTATCTATATTACGGCTGGCAAGAAGTTTTATTGTGTCGGCGACCGCATCGCAATTCGCTGTCCACAGAAAAAACAAGAGGTAGCGCTATGCAACGAGCCGAGGCCGTATACTGATGGGGTAATTTCTCGCATCAATCGTTGTGGTGATGATAATTTCTTTGTTGTTACCTTGAATGATGGCAGGGAGGCCACCTTTAGTCTTAAGCAGATTAAGAAGGTCACCAGTTGTAGCGAGTGTTTCCGTATTCGCAATCAGCTCTATTTTAAGGTTTCTGAGTGGCAGGTTGAGGTTGACGATCTAAAACGTCAATACGACGACATCGCCAAGAAAAAGGCTTGGTCAACTTTATTTACCATTGACCAGATCGTGGGGCTCTATTACAAGATCCTCAAGCTTAAATGCGTGGACTATGGTCAGTGGGACATTCCTGAGTGCCAGGATATGTATAATGGCGCCTATAATGCTCTCAGCTGGGCGTATCATAATATGACTCACGGAATTTAACTCACGGTCACGGAATTTGACTCACGGAATTTAATCGAATCCCGCCCCGGTCCTGAACCGGGGTTTTCTATGGTATAGACTAGTCAGTGTGACGACTTTATGTTAAAATATAACAGATTAAAGAAAGGTTAATATGGCAGTTAAGAAAAAGAAGATTGTGATTTCCAAGCTTAATCGTAACAATAACCATAAGCACAGCGAGAAACGCAAACACAACAAATAAGTTCCCGATTGGGGGACTTTTTTGTTTGCAATCTTCGGGCCGTGACTATCTTACAGGCTTAAGCCGTCGTGTTTAGCCCCCTATATTTTTATCGTGTTACTATTTTTCTGCCGTAACTTTATAAAGATAAAATGAGGAGTATGTTTTTTCATACTTTACTCCAGGCACTTCAAAACCGTTGGAGATAAAATAGAGATCTTTTTTCAGCCTCTTTGCTTCTGATTTTACTTTTGTGTAGATTTTTTCGATATCTTTTGAATCGCTAAAAGTGTAGGCTACGGTTGTCTCTGGCGGAAAAGGAAAGTCTAGGTAATTGCGGCATACTACTTTTGTAGACTGGCCAAGTTTTCGTAGTCTAATCCGAGATAAGAATGAGAGAACTGGGTGCAGTTCGACCCCGATCGCTTTTGCGCCAAATCCGGCCGCTACTTTAAGTACAATCCCATCGCCCGACCCCATGTCAATTAGTAGGTCTTTCTTGGATAATGGATAGAGCTTTTTAAACATTTTTAAAAGTTCGCGAGATAAACTGGGGACATATGGCGCCCCAAAGAATACTGTTAACCCAAAGATAATCACAATGGTCATGATGATTGTGATGATTGTTTGCGTTAAGCGAAAGAAGTCGTTCATGATTCTATTCTATCTTATTTTTGTAAAACTAGGGCAATTCGAAAAAGTCACCCATGATTTTATTTTGTCTCATTTTTATAAAATTAGAGCAATTCGAAAAAGTCATTTATAATTTCATGCTGTCTCATTTTTTTGTAAAACTAGGGCAAGATGTGGTAAACTTGAACCAGTTGCACCCGTAGCTCAGTGGATTAGAGCATCTGTCTTCGGAACAGAGGGTCGTGGGTTCGAGTCCCTCCGGGTGTACCAGATCGGCGTGAGCCGCTTTTTGTTGTGGTTCCTCAAAAAATACAACTGAGGCGTCGGTCAGAAATTTTATAGACAAATCCACAAAAAAGTGGTAGTATATTAAAGAGTCGGGCCGGTAGCTCAGCAGGTTAGAGCACGAGCCTCTTAAGCTTGGTGTCGTGGGTTCGAGTCCCACCCGGCTCACCAAATGTAATTTGGCCTAAATCTGGCCCTGAAATTTGAATTTGAAGTAGTCCTTGCGTAGAGGACCTTTTTGCTCGTCGGTTTTGAGAACCTTGTAGTTGAAACAGTAGTAATTGTCTAGGTGCGTCTTTTTTTGTATTATCAACTAGCTCTTTCACTGTATTTTAATCCAGCTTGCTTTACGACGACCTCAACGGCCTTTGCGTTCTTGCTTGGAGGGAATTGTACTTCTTCGTAGATTTAGGCCCGCTATAACGAGAGAGTTTTCTAAATGAAAAAAAGAAGAACTTGTATATAGTCACATTCGATTTTCTTCGCCTGGCTGATCATTATGATCCTGTCCATAAAATTTTGATAAACATTTTTTCTAATATTTTTTCGTTAAAGTTCATGATTGTTACTTACTTAAAGTATCCTCGTAGGATCTATCAATATTTTATTACTATCAAAGATACAACTCGTCAATCCATCCCTACCATTGCATTCGATAAATTGCGCTGATCTATTCATTGTCAATTTTGATGATATTGCTATTTTTTCACATAATTCTTTTGCATTTTTTAGTTCATTATTAAGAGATTTTTTCTGAAAAAAATTTTTAAATGTCTTGCCTTTAGATAAACTAAAATCTGATATCGAGATCCCCTCGCATTCCCACTTAATTTTATAATGCACCAAGTCATTCCTGATTTTATTAAGTTCAGAAAATTTAAAAAACTCTTTACCTCTCTTTATTGAGCTTCTTTCTATTCCATAATAACTACATATAAAATCAATCTTCTTAACTATATTCTGCTTGAGTTTTTTATCCCTATCTTCAATATCTATAGATTCCTCATTTTCTGTATATCCTTTAGAGCCGAAACTACTTCTACTATATATACAATCACGTATAATTGTATTTAAAAAACTTTCTACAAAATTCACAATAGCCGTAATTGCAATGAAGCCATATCTAAAATTATCTTCAATTCTTGAATGATTCAGAAATCCTATAATAGTATCATCCTCCATATTTTCCCACATCTTAGATATATTATCCTCAGCTATGCTTATTAATAATGGCTCCATATTTATGAAAAATGAAAATGACACAATAACCCCTACTCAACACTATCTTCTCTTGTTATTTCAAATGGATATTTTAGTCTTTCCATACTATTAATCACCCACTTGTCACCTGTTTTTTTATATCCAAGTTTTCTCATTATAGAATACTCTATTATTTTTTTATACTTAAATTCTTCTGTTGATATAAAACCCAACCTCCATGTTTTACAATGTTTTATTGTATCCATTATGAATAATTTACTGAAGTTATATTTTTTAGACAGTAACTTGTATGGGAAGATATAATAATATAGTCGTAGAGCTATTGAAAAAATGATCTTTAAAATTTCAACTAATGTTAATACTTCGCCAATGCCAGAACCAAGCCCTACAGACACAGGATAGCATACAGCGACAACAGTAATAGATGAGTTTGCATTAGATCTAGAAACTTCTTTAAACTTTAGCTTACTAAAATCAATTTTCCAATCTAGTTGACCAGTGTTATTTATTGAATCATTCACGATAATACGCTGCTTAGTCTTTGCGTCATAATCACAAAAAACACTCTTTGGCCATCTTAATGTTCTAATAACAAAAGACACAATATCGTCAAAATCTTTCATTTTTTTGGAGTTATATTTTAACGTTGTAACGTAACATATTTCCCCAAATTCATTTTTTACGATAATATTAATTGTTGACATATAATTCATTTATCATTTTATTAACTTTGTCTAAGATTGTTTCACCAGATATTTTTTGGGATTAGTATATCATGACACTCTTTAAAGCCTAAGTCTTCTTCACAATTGATTGATAAAATCTTGTCTATTATTATACCATAAACACACCTTAAAACGGCCGCCTGGATGACCGTTTCTGTCTTAAGACTTCCGCAGGAAAGTTATTGGTTTTCAACTATATTTACAATCGCGTCAAAGCAGAAATTCTGGATCTCTTTATTCCATTTAATACGATCATATTTTGGCGGCGTGCTGCTATCGTCTCCGTCCGCTATTATTCGCTCGAGCAGTCCTTCTAGTTTATTATATGGTACAGCTTTTGATACTTCGGCCATCCAGAATATCAGCTCACCACAAACGACACTTCTATTAAAAGACTTATCTCTATCTACAGAAGGGCAGTACTCTTCGATAAGATGCCAATGTTGCACAGGTTCGGCTTTTGTATAATCCACGGTTAAGCCGCGTTTCTTCGCTAGATCTATGTATCCGCCACCAGTTTGCTGATAGCCAGCCTTAATAAGTCGCTCCGTTAGTGGACACGGCACATCTTTCTTGTCTTTAAAGAATTCTTCGACTTGGCGGATATTCATAGGACCATTATATCGTATTGTTAGGTCATGGTCTTTTATAAGTTTCAATAAACCTAAAATGACAAAACTCATCAGACTTCCATTTGCATTGTAGTAAATGTGGTAGTATATGTTTTATCCGACTATTATTACATAATTATATTTTATATTTCACCGATTATATATAATCAGTATCACCCATGTTGAGCTCACAAAAACACCACCTGTGTACAAGCGGTAAATCATCGTGTTTTTTCGTTCATTTTTTATCTGCTATTTGAAAACTGTTGCATTTTTACTGAAATAATAAAATTAGTCCGAATTAGCGTCATCCCAAGCTTTCAGGAAATCATCAACTGTGTGATATTCTCCGCTACGAGCATACTCGATGACGGCGTCTTTTAGGCTATTCTTTTTTTCGGGTTGATTATAACAATCGATGTGCTCTTGATCATACGTAAAGAATCCTGGATGTGCATGACCTGTTTTCTTTTTTATGTTTTTACTTACTTTACTATAAACTAGATGATTTGGGTCTAGAAAAAGAGGAATCATTAGATGATCTGACATAACAAAGATCAATCTTCCACCATCTCCATTAGCGACTATTTCGAAATATTCGCGGTCAAATTCCGCTATCATCTGTTCTGGAAGGCCATATCCTTCTAATAATATTTTTTCAATCATTCTTATGGAGTTTTCATCATCCATCCGGTTTAAATGAAGTTGTCTCTTTTTACCTTTTTGGAAAATCGTTTTTGTGGTTTCCCTTGAGATGTCATTAAGAACGTGTAGTAGATCACTCACTGCTTTATGTGCGGCATTTTGATTTTCGTAATAATTATTAAAATCATCCAATTTGATGCTTTTGCTATTGAACAGCTTAAACGATAGAGTAATATCGGACTCTTCTTGCTCTTTTCCTGGCGCAACAAAACTACTGCCACCTTTTTGTATCTTTGGCGGTTTTATCTTTTTAAGCTGAGAGTTTTTCATTGTAGCAAGTAAAGATATCCTTTAATTGTATTTTTTGAGCCGATGGCGCAAAATCTACAATATCTTTTCTTGCGTTTCGCCAAGGAGTCTCTTGGTGGGTCATGAATTCTAGGTCGTCAGCACTGAATCTTCCGAATTTTTTCCAAATAATATTTAGAAATGACTCTATGTCTTCGTTTTCAAATTTTATGTCATCTTTTCGTTTTGGTATTTCGTGCCAGCCGTATTCTTTAAATCTTTGGTAAAGGCTAGGGAAAACTGGGCCATGCATCCACGCTTCTGGCACTTCATCAAAAAATACGTTCTCGATATTTTCAGCATCTTGATTGTTTAATGCAATAAACCAAGCGTAGGCATAATATACGAGTTTTTGAACCTTTTTCGGTGTAAGCGACTCTTTTGTAAGAAAGAAATCTGCAATTGTCGAGGACGTTATTTCCTTATCCTTAATCATAGTAGTCCTTTCTTTTATTTCCTTAATTCTATTATAACATAAGCACAATATAGTACATATGTTTATCATTTTTTCAAGTGCTAATATTATCTCACTTTGTTGTATTTTCTACAATCATAATCGCAATGATATAGTAAGAATAAGTTGTTTCTTTATATTGGTTCAATATTTATTTCCTTGTGATCCATGATCAGAACGTAACATCTACCAAAACAAAATAATTCTTCTTCGGAATAGCCTTCGTCTTAGGGTTGTATTTCAGGTACCCCCACAGCCAATCAACTACTGCTACGGCGTGCCACGTCGTCTGCCGTATTAAGAAACTCCTTGCAACGCTCACAAGAAGCATTTTTCAAAATGTATTGTTTAAAGATAAAATTGAAAGACCCTCTCTATTTTATAAGAGGACTTTTTTGTTGGTTGATTTCGAGGCTCAAAACTACCCTCATACTAAAACTCTTTCTTGATGAGATCTTCATGCTCCTGTTTTAGCGAGATCGAGGACTTATTGATAGTTATGTATAATTATTTAGAATTATTGATTTTTGATTTTTGATTTTTGATTTTTGGTTTGAAGCAATATAGTGACATAGTTTTTGTCTACACTTAGCAGCCTATACGTTAGTTTTGTGTACTAGTATGTTTCCTTCCAGTTATTCTCAAAATGATCTATTGCATTATTTTTTCTAAATACATCTTCTAATATATTGACTATTTCTTCTTTAGTTTTACCATTTTGGTCAGCATCAAAATCGTATGGTGCGTGTTGATTTGTATTAAAAAGCTTTCGTGCTGCATTATTATTCATATAGAACTTGTTTGGTTTTATGCTATTGAAATTGCAATACGTTTCGCATATTTTTCTAGCTGGACTCAACATAAGAGCTGGCTTATTATTATTGTATAAAAATCTTAACTCCCTCCAAAGCAACTCGTAATTATTTGAGAAATCTTCTTCTTCGTTTGTAATTTTCAATATATTAGTCTTGTCGCCGTTAGATAAAAAATGATAGTAGGCATTTTTTTGATAGAATTCTACAAAGTCTTCATCATTGTGTCGAAGACCAACTTTACTCGGTCGAGAATTCAAAAAGAACTGACAGTTATGAGTCATCATTAAAATAAGCCCTTTTTGCTGGCTACTTTTAAAATTATTATAAAACTTCGAAAATTCACTTATCATTAGATATTGCATGGTGTCATCATTGCTACTCATTGGATCGTCAAATATAACTATAATCGGCTTTGTTTTACTAAAACTTTCCAACGAGTAGATGAAATATAAAAAATACACTATATTTAGCTCGCCTTTACTTAATTGACTAATTTGTCGGATTAAGCCATTGCTACCTCGAACTCTATATTGTCCTTTTTTACCATCTGGATCTTCTATATGTTCTATTTTGAATGAATTTGAGCCTATTGACGCGAGACAGTCATTAATTTTTTTCGCTACTTTCTTCTCGTCGTTCATTTTTTCAACCAGTTTACTCTTCATTATTTTTTTGTCTTCTATTTTTAGCTTTTGTTCACTCATTAATTTATTTTTTTCTGCTAAAATATTTTCCCTACGATCTAGCTCGTCCATTTTTGACTCATATCCAAATTCCTGCAGCATAGTTTTTACCATATCTAATCTTAACGATATTGCGCTATCGGTTTGTTCGCTAGAGAGATTAGAAGACATTTTGTTATTATTAGCTATTAGTGCCTTGCATTTATTTTCGATGTCTGAAAAATTGCCTGGCGCTATAATTTCAGTGATATCGTCTGGAATCTTAAAGATATTTTTTTGCTTGGTTTTCAAAACTGCATTCAATGTGTTAAGAAAAGCCAACATTTCTTGCTTTTTGCTTTCAATTATTACATTAATATTTTGTACTTCTTCAGAATAGTATTCGTAAAAATCGCTAGATTCAAGAGCCTTTATATTTTTTATTTTTTCAATTGCATCGTTTAGTATATCAATACCATTATTTATGCGAGACTCTAGTTTATCGATATTTTTTGAGAAAAAACTATCGAGGTCATTCCATCTATTAAGATCTATTTCATTACCGCAAAATGCACAAACCTCTCCTTGTTTGTGATCGTGAATCTTTAGACCTTCTCTTGCAAAATTTTGCTTCTCTTGGGTATTGATTTCTTTTATTACTTTTGAGGGAGATTCAATGGTGTTTATAACATCGATTGTAGTCTCCAATAATGTCTGGGTGTTGATTTTAGGAAAAATATGGAACTGTACGGAATCTTTCTTTGTTGATCGAAGAATAGCTAAATGTTTCTTCCTATTTTCCTCTGATAGGTTTTTCGCATTTTTAATATCCTCTTGGAATGAATTCTTATCGTAATTGGTCTTAGATATTTTTGGTGTATAATTTCGGATTTTGCGCGCAGAGTTAGTGTAAAATTCTTCGACTAACTTCCATATCTCCTTATAGTTTCTTTGTGCTTCATCTAAGTCGCTCGCAATGTTTACTACACCATCTATTGGAGTAATCTCTCTAGTCATATTAGTAATATCTTTATCTATAGTTTTCAATTCTGCCAAAATCTGCTTATTTTCTTCACCTAAAGCAATAGCGTCAAGATATTCATTACTTGATATTTCTTCAGAACCGTTAAAAATTTTAATCTCATAATCGCCAGAATGCTGCTTATGGATTAATCTAGTTAATGTACTTTTTCCAGTACCATTTCTGCCATATATGAAATTTACCGTCTTGCTGAAAATAACATTATTGTTACAGAAAGTGGTATTTTTTAAATCAACCTTTAGTTCCATTGCTTATTTTTTATTCCTATTTATGATTTATTGGCAGTCAAAATAATCAGTTAAGTAATGTTTGAGTTCTTCATCGCATGCGTAAATATAGACGCCTTTGACAGCACGGTTCATTAGGATGCGGTATGTCCTTAGCACTTGTTCGAGCATATCGTCTTCGCTAATCTGTTCATTATTCGCAACTTGGCGCTGACTTCTCTTCATAGCCCCAGAGTCTGCACAGGCTTCACGATTAAAAATTAGTTTTCCATTACGATATAACAGGTCGTTTCCAATAATAATTCCCACATAATTCAAATCATCACCCTGCACCGTATAGATACTACCAACTTCTTCTGGAGCATTTTTTGAGCCAATCCAGTTGTTTTGAGTACTATTCCAACGAAATTCCATACCATCAATTCTGATATCATATTCACGTTTGTCTTCCTTAGAACTCCATTTCCAAGCAAAGCCTGCAACCATGCGTGAGAGTCCATACTCGGATTCTCTCTTTTGTATCGCAGCAACAAAATCCTGAATATTGGTAAATATTTTAGCTTCAAAATTCTTAAAGATTTCCTTTTGTGTTGGCCTAAGATTATTAGACAAAATATCATGAATGTAGTCTATGTACTTTTTACCACCAAGCGAGCGCATCTGAGTTTTGAGCCAGTATTCGCGCATATTATATTCGTCGGAATATTTTAAAATATCACTCTTGCTAATATTAGCTGGACGAATTCGCTGCTGATCACTAAAAACCATAACAACATTTTTGGATTTTGCCATAATCCACTCTAGCTCCGAGTGTATATCGGTATTACCAAATATTTTCTGGTCTATTTCATGAACTTGCTTGCCTAACGCTCCAGTTACACCAACCTTTAGAAGGTGGGCCTCGTCTACTAGTGTAATGTCAAAATCATCGTTACTTTTACCAAATTGAATTGGTGAAAAGATCTTAATATTAGCGTCACCAAGATCAATCTTGTCAAAAATCTTCCGAATCCTTCCGCAGAGTGATGGTTGTGGAATCACCAAGGCAATACTTTTATTCTTAAATTTTTGATTAATATTTTCGAGCTCAAAGAAGATATTAAAATTGGATTCATCATCAATATCATCATTTTTATTGTCGAATGATTGAAGATCGGCCAGTAATTTTGCAAGATACATGATGACAATCGTTTTGCCGGTCCCCGCATCGCCGTCTATGACTGAGAGACTCTTTGTGTTGCTAGTAATCGCCTCATCAATATTTTGAACTATTTCGGTCACCACATTTAGCTGTTCAAAGTTTAGGTTTTTGTATGGGGAGAATTTAAATAATTCAGAGTTGTTAATTTCAGAAATAGTCTTGTCAGCTATTTTTAATTCACGTAGCCTATTCCAGATCTCTTCGAAAGTTTTACGGTAGTTTTCTCTACCATAATAATCACGATCACACATTCCATCATTTCGATTTAATACCCTAAATTTTCCGTCTCCACTAAAATACTGGATTAAGTAAGATTCTAAATCAAGCGCAGCACTTTTATTAAACGTTTCATCAAAAACTACTTTTAAAGAACCATGTTTTAAACTTGATTTTTCAGCATTTGCAAGGTGTTGGTTCATGCGGTTTTTAAGGTTTGTAGTTTCGCCAATATAAATCTGTTGATTATTATAGATCTGGTATACCACTGGCCAGTTTTCTTCCAAATGATCTGCTCTAGCCAAGTTGTTAATCGTGCTTTGGTCAAAAGAATAATTTTTGATTTGAAAGGATTTTTTTGGCATCTTATAATTCCGTATATTTCTTACTATTGCTCTTGGCTTTATGTATGGGGTATTTTATAGCGTTTTCTTTTAGCTTCTTCATCACAATCTCTTCAAGATTAACGTCAAGCTTATTAGCTAAAAGTATTGCGTAATTCACTATGTCAGCTAGTTCATTGCAAACATTATCCTTATTGTAATCATCATTCCACTGAAAACATTCAAGAAGTTCACCAGATTCAATTGCAATTGATTTTGCCAAGTTGGCTGGGGAATGAAATTGGTCCCAGTCTCTTTCTTCTGTGAATTTTATTACTGCCGCTTTGACATCTTCCATATCAACATTATACCTTATTTGTCACCCCTATACCTCATACTTCACGATCTCGCCATTCTCCATATAGAACTCGCGAAAGTCCGTCTCATCATCATATCCGACAATGTTATAATGTAGCATCTTCAGTAGCGTCCCATGCCCCACCACCAAGACCTTCGCCTCGTCGGAATTTTCCGCCTTCACTCGCTCCAGAAATTTTTTAGCACGCGCCAAAACGTTCCTCACCGGCTCGATTCCAAATTCATTTGTATTCAACACTCGGCTAAATCCATCAATTTCCCAGTGTGCTGAGTCCGTCCCCTCCAGCTCCCCAAAACCCCGCTCTTTTAAATTATCATCAATCACAATTTCGACCCGGCCATCCACCACAATTTCCGCCGTTCGCCTCGCCCTCATCAGTGGGGAACAATAGCAAACACCAAAAACCTCATCCTTTAGCTCTTCCCGCACCTTTTCGGCTTGTCGCACCCCCGTCTCGTTCAGCGGAATATCCGTCTGGCCCTGCACCTTTCGCCCAATATTCCAACTAGTTTCTCCGTGCCGAACAAGATATAATTTCATGACTTCATCATATCATTTTTTGGCGTTATAATGACCTTAAATAGAAAAACCACTATAGAAGGTCCATTATGGCAAAAGACTCCGTAGCTAAATCAAAACCCTACCTACCAATCATGGGAGTTGGTCCCGCCTACGTCATCAGTATTGTCTTACTAAGTAGTCTCTCCATCTTTGTTGACGCAACCCTTCTTAATCTCCCGCGCCCCACCTCCGCTCTTTTAGAAATATTTTTATTTATCATCGGCCTCCTGTTTATCTTATCTGGGCTCCTCATTTACTTTCTCGCTATCAAAGCCAAAATCACTAGATCAATTAAAGAAAACACTCTTGTTACTCATGGCGTCTACTCCGTTGTCCGCAACCCAATCTATTCCGCCTGGCTTTTTATCTGCACTGGCGCTCTTTTTCTCTACGAAAACCCGTACCTTGCCCTCACGCTTTTTCTTATCTTCTGGCTCTATCTCACTATCCTTATGAAATATACAGAAGAGAAATGGCTTGCCAAACTCTACGGTGAATCTTATTTAGAATATTGCAAAAAAGTTAATCGCTGCCTCCCCTGGTTTCAACAAAAATAACTCTCCAATTTAAAATCTAATATTAATCCCCATCCAGGGTCGAATAAGTCCCCCATTTTTTATAATTCCTCACCTCCTCATTCATCTCGCTTATGTTATAATACACTCAATGAACGAGCAACAAATTCAGGAGCAACGTCGGTCAAACGAAGAGCAGGCCGCCTCTTCGCGTGCCATGACCCTCGGCCTCCCCTATCTTGATACCCGCCCCATCGAGGAAACTCTGCCGCTACTTTTTGGCATCATCGATATCCAAAGAATGCATAGCGACTACATCCTTCCTCTCCAAAAAGGTGGTAACGGCCTTCCTTATCAATTCATGGTCACCAGCCAAACTCCCCGCAGTACTATCAAGGAGTTTAGTGAGAAATTCAATATTAACGGCGATGGTATTGATTTCTTCCTCATTTCAAACAGCGCCTATCAAGTTCTCATGCTCCGCTATGATCCACCGAGGCAGATTCATTATGACGACATCCGCATTGCTAGCGATGGTGATTCCGAAACTCTTGCTTCGGTCTCTCAAACCCTTAACTCCGTCGGTACCGATAAAGTTTTTGACTTCCTTCTTGATCAGGCAGACAAGCTCGGCGCCTCGGATATTCATATTGAAAATCTGCGCGAGTCCATCCGCATTCGTATGCGTGTCGACGGTATCTTGCACCCAGTCGCCAATCTTGAGCGTGATCGCTACCGTGTCTTCATGGGCGAGCTTGGTTCTCGCGCCGGCATCTCTTCCGCCGCCAAGACTCCGCAGTCTGGCCACATGCAAAAAGATATTTTCCGTGACGGCTCCTCACATCTCTTGAATATCCGTGTGGAAACTGTTCCGACCATGTATGGCCAGGATGCTGTCATGCGTCTCTTTAACTTCGACGAATCGCTTCTCAATCTCAATCTCCTTGGTCTCTCTGATCACGAACTTTCTGAAATTAACGAAGTGATTTCGCACCCTCGCGGCCTCGTTCTCATGGTCGGTCCTACTGGTTCTGGTAAGTCCACTACTCTCTATTCCATGATTAACGCTCTTAATACCACCGATCGTAAAATCATCACTCTTGAGGATCCAATCGAATATGGCATTTCTGGCATCTCTCAAATCCCAGTCAATACTACAGAGGGCGGCTCCTTTGCTGACGGTCTGCGCTCCATTCTTCGTCTCGACCCTGATGTTGTGATGGTTGGTGAGATTCGTGATGGTGATACTGCAAAGACTGCAATTCAGGCCTCTATCACCGGTCACCTTGTCCTAAGTTCCTTCCACGCCAACTCCACCGCCGCTGCCTTCTCTCGTATGATCGATCTAATTGGTACCAACCCGATTTTCTCCAGCTCCATCCGTATGGTGATGGCTCAGCGCCTTGTGCGTAGTCTTTCGGAGAATAAGCGTGAATTTACCCCTGATGAGACTACTCGCCAATTCGTTCTTTCAAAACTTGAAGGTCTTCCTGAAGAGGTGATTTATGACCAGCTCGGGTTTAACCTCGATCCGAATAATTTTACACTCTTCGAAGCTGTCCCGTCTGGGCTCGATGATCCATTCGGTTATAAAGGTCGTAAGGTGATTATGGAGCAGCTCACTGTTTCTGAAGAAGTTCAGAAATATATCCGTGGCGACGTTGAAGATATCAATACAGACGCCATCGAGAAAACTGCCAGAAAAGCTGGTCTCATCACGCTTGAACAGAAAGGCATTTTAGCCTGCCTACGTGGTGAAACTACATTAGATGAAATATCAAGGGTGATATAAATAAGAGGTAAAAAATGGACCAAAACGAACAATATACTCAAGATCAGCAACTTACTCAAACTGAATCACAAGCCTCAGTTGAGCAACTAAACATGGATGAACCTCAGACTCCATCTGAATTAGGTCAGACCAAACCACAAACTTCAGCTGAGCAGTTCTCTCAGGCTGAGCCAGTTGCGCCCGCTAGCTATGTTGACCAGCTTACCGAAGAATCTGGCTTCGATACTTCTAGTTACGATAATACGAAGGATTTAAAAAAGCCAGGCAACCCCTGGAAGATCATTGGTATTGTCACTTCTATTCTATCTGTCGTCTTTCTCCTTGTTGCCAGCTTCCTCTATTTTTACAGCAATCAGAAAATCGACGAGGGAACTAATTTAGTCAAACAATACCAAAAAGAATTAACCGAAAGTAAGACCGTCATTGCTGAGTATGAATCAGCAACTAAAACTAAAGTAGTCGACACCAAAGATCAGGACGAGGCTAAAACTGAGGAGAAAAAAGAACAAAAGGCCGAGAAGCAAATCGTCAAATGGAATGATCTAAATATTAACTTTGCGCAGCTCACTACTATTGTCGGCGACGATTATCGTATTACTGGTGGTCGCATCGTCACAAACGAGGATGGTACAAAGGTTATTGCAAAACTCAATGTCTCAAAGATGGAGAAAGTTGTTGATCCCAATGGTCTCGCTATGCCTCGCTACGTTGATCATGGTATGGCCGCCCAGACCAATGTCTATAGTCGAAAACTCCCAAGCGGCGCCTGGCAATTTGTCGGTGTCTATGCCGCTAATGGCATGGGCGTGATCGAATGTAAAAATGTTTCAGAGGAAATGAAGGCCGCTGTTACGGTTCTCAACAAATATGAATCCGACCCTAATATGAAATACTCTTGCAAAACTTTCAAGGATAATAATCCCCAGGCTGGTTTCGATACTACTGTTTTCTAGTTAATCGTCTCACCTCTTCCATTTTCCATAAAACTATGTTAAAATAGGTCAAGTTTTAAGTAATAAAAGGTAAAATATGAGTTTTCTAGTGTTGAAAAAAATTGGTGACGCCCAGAAAAAGAAAGC